>Ga0214543_1000633_pt1:0-60000 | contig 61005 bp, 41 predicted proteins | sample CNSS2metaG_FD_160094 | JGI IMG/M metagenome (GOLD analysis project Ga0214543, IMG submission 160094) | Root nodule microbial communities from cowpea collected in UCLA plant growth center, Los Angeles, California, USA - CNSS2 | ecosystem: Host-associated > Plants > Roots > Nodule | place...
ATATAAAAAAAATATAAAAAAAAAAAAAAAAAAAAAAATATATATATATATATATATATATATATATATATATATATATATATATTCAAAAATAAGTGTTAAATAAAAAAGAGAAGGATAAAAATAAGTTGTTAAAAAAATAATAATAAATAAAAATTAATTAATTTACGTTTTTAAGAATTGAGTAAACTAATACTTTTTTTTTGTTTTTTTATATAATAAAATAAAAAAAAGATAATTTCGTTTTTTAATTAATTAATAAAATTCAGAAATTAAAAATTAAAATTTGAAAATGAAAATAATTTTTTTGGTAGGATAGGAAGGAACGGTTTCTTATTACGTCGTGCACAAAAACCTCTCTTCAAATTTTGTTTTTTTGGGAGAAGAAAAATGAAGGAGGGGCACGATGCTTTGGTATGCTGGTATCCCTTCCACTCAAAGAAAAAAACTTACAATCACCGCTGCGGGGGCTGATTTTTCAATTCAACACTATGCCTTAACCTATTCAACCCTTCACGCATCATCATCATAAACAATCTTAAAGTCTAACATTTTAGTCCATCATCAAGCACCAGCTTTAATCTTAGCGATTTTGGGAGTTCACTTTCTGGTGTTTGTGGTGATTGACGATTGCTTTCTTTTTCCGCTGTCGACATTGGTGTCTCCCTTCTTGTCTCAAGCATTTTTTTTCCCTTCAAGATACTTTTTCTCATGTTTATTGGTTTAGTTTGATTCTCCTGTTGGGTGTTAATGGGTTCATAAGAATGCACATAGGGATGGTTTTTTATTTTATTTATCTGCTTTGATGGATGCAGTTTTGAGTTCCGATTTATTTTGTGAAGATCTTAAGTTTTAATTATGCCAACTATTTCATTTTCCTTGAGTGGGGTATTTTCTAAAGCCACGATGATACACTTTTTCTGATGCATAGTTTGATTCTTTTTTTGATGCATTTTTTCGCTATGATAAATATAGTGGTGTTTTATTGTTGGTGTTGGATTAGAAATATTTGGTTCATTTGGAATTTAGAATTTGAAGACTTATTCGATATGATATTGTTTGTTGCATGAGATTCAGTTTTTGATATTTGTGGTTTTTTTTATAATGATTAGTAGTACTTGTGCTTTAAACTTTGGTCTAATGTTGTAGTTGAATCCAATGCTTGATTTGATTAAAACTTGGTTTGGGAGATTAGATTTAGGGTGTTTCAAGATTTAAAGTTTCAAGTAACCACTCGATGTGTTCAAAAAAATTAATTTATAAATTTCACATGTTTTTTTAAATTATTCCAATTCATGCAAAAATGGTGGAGGTGGGACCCGTGTTTTTTAAGCTTTGGAATCATGCGTACGTGAGTTTTGTTTTTTGTGTTTTAAAGTTCAATTGCATTCTATTCACATGTCCATTAGTGTTTCTTATTAGTGTATGTGATAGAATGGTGCAGGAGGCCAAAATCTTGTTACTTTAGCCATTATTTTTTCGTTGCACCTTTGTTTTTTTCAGTTAGCAGATTTATTTTGCTTCACGCACCACCATACTTCATTTGCACACCACCCCTATTCTTTTTTTAAGTTTGCAAATTTATTTTGCTTCATGCACCACCACAATTCATTCGCGCACCACCCCTATTTTTAATTAGGGTAGCAAATTCTTTTTCTTCACGCACCTCCATATTTTAGTTTGTGCACCCCTTGCTTTTAATTTGGATTCTGTTTATCTATTTACTTCATGCACTTCCCAATGTAATAACCCCACATCCCTTACATTAAGTTTTATTTTACTTTATGTACCTGTGTTTTCACTAAGCACACACTCCACTCCTTTATTTTCTTCTTAGGCTAAGATGTGTTTACTTTAATGCACCCCGCATTTACTTTATGGACCCTGCGTTTCTCTTTATGCATCACGTTTCCGTGTATCTTTTTTGTTTTCTTTCTCATTTATCTCTTTTTTAATTAAATCTCACCTTTCAATCATATCATTTTCAAAAATAATAAATGTATTTTAAAATTGAAATAAGAATTAAAGTAATTTTATTAAAATGATACAAATAAGGATAAATAAAATTTAAAGTTATTTTCTTTATTTTATCTTTTAGTGTCTAATTGACTACTTGCGTCACACGACACTCTTTTTTCAATAAATAAATTATAAAAAATGTATTTGGTGTCTAATAACAGCTTGCGTCGCACGATACTTTCTTTTAAAATGCAAAAATTATTAGAAAGTGTTTTTGGTATCTAATTGATCGTTCGCGTCACACAACACTCTTTTTCAATAAATAAGTTATAAAAAATGTGTGGTGTCTAATCGGCCGCTCGTGTCGCACCACACTCCTTTTCAAATATGTGACAACTTTCAAAAATTAAATCATTTAATCAAACAATTTTACAAAGAACTACGTAGTCCTGATTTATTATTTTTTAATGAGAATACGTAGGACCAAGGTTTTAATCTTTGTCGGGTCCCTTTCACTCAAAACATATGTCTGTTCAATATTTTCTTATTTTTTTGGGAAAAATAAATATTATAAGATAAACATATCTTTTTTTGAATTTAATTAAAGGCACCGCCTTTGGGCGAGCGCTGTAGGGTGCTAATACCTTCCTTACGCGTAACCGACTCCAGGACCCTAAATTTATTTTTTGCAGACTTTATTTTATGGTTTTCCATACTCTTCCAGAATAAACTATGGTGGCAACTTCAAATCTCTTTTTCCAAATCAATTTCTTTTTTCATTTGCCGTCCCGTCGCGATTTAGGTTGCGACACTAAGACTATGTGTAGAGTATGTAGTCATGGTGATTGAATGAACTTAGAAACTTTAACAAAGTGTGAAAGAAGAAACCAAGGACAAGTAAATCTCCAGGTTAGATGAGGTGATGATAATCATGGGTGTCCGTCGGTAAATGTCAATTACCGACGGATATATATCCGTCGGTAAACATCCGTCGCTAAATACGATATTTCTTGTAGTGTTTAAAACTTCTTAAGTACCAAGGCCAATCCTTGTCAAGATGAACTTGCAAAATGTTTCAAAGAACACTCAATTGTCTAAGTGTTAAGAAAATAGAATCACTTGAGACATTAAGCACAAAACAAGCACAAACAGGACTCAAAGAAAAGAAAAGACTAACACTAAAAGCAGACTCCTAAATGGCAAAAAATTTTGGAGACTTTGGTCTCACAATTATAAACCACTAAGCGTCTAACTATGCGGCCTAAAAGCAAGGTGAGAAAGCACTTAGAACTTTTAACACACTCACTTACTAAAACGTTACACTATTGGTATGAAAAATTGTTCTACTTAGGAGATGAGATTGAACACCTTTGGTTCCCTAAGACACCTAAGTAGGCCATGGATACAATGAAATGATTAAAGCAAAAGAAATTGTTGCACAAGTTTTGGTACAAAGTGAAGCAAGCCGAGAGCAACTTGGATGCTAGACAATAAGATTTTAAGGCTTTTTGGAGAACCAATAAAATGCCTTAGAATGCTTCAATTGTACCAAAATAAGTGTCCAAATTATACAAAATTAAACGAACTAAAAGGTGTGGTTGAAATGAGATCCAAAATGTGCAGCCAAAGACTCCAAAACAACACCAAAACAAGCTTTCCAAAGATCACAACTGTTGGAAAATGCACTATCCTGATAGCAAATGAGGCTTTGGTAGCATTTGTATATGACCAATGTTCAAGCACCAAAGTGTGAAAATGTTCTTTTGCAACACCACAACATCAAAAGCAGCCAACAAACCTGCAAAGAGTGAAAGAAAGAAACAAAAACAAAACTATGACAAGCAAACTAGTTAGCACACACTCTCTCAAATGAATAGGCTCAAAACTCTCAAGCTCTCAAAGGTGAAAAGAAGGAAAGCTTATAGAGAACACACAAGCTAAAATTCTACATCAATATCCACCACCTAAGGTGCTACCATATCATGGAAACCATTCTAAACTCCATGGCATCATCAAACAACCAAAAATCGAGAGACAAGTGTATGAACCAATGAAAGGAGAAAGCAAGAAAAGCTAATTAGAAATGCTAAACCAAAGAGAATTTAATGAAACATGACTGAATGAGTAAAGAAGAATTGACAAACAACAAATTTAAGGCTGGAAAGAAAGGCAAGCAACACAAAAAGGAACCTAGAAATGCTCTAGAATAGATGAAAAGAACTGAAAACAGAGAAGAAAAAGTGCTCAGAAACAACCACTATACTCATTGCAATTTTGTGCCAAATTGAAGGAATAAATTCTACTTCTAATGAAGGCAAACTAAATGCAATATAGAGTACACAATCAAGGAATCAATTAGAATAACAAAGAGCACTTAAAAGCACCACAAAACGCACAAAACAATAGTAAAATAGAGAATTCTCGAGACCACTGCGTCAGAAAACGTGAAAATTTGCCTCAACTTAGCGGATTTTTCATTTTTTTTGTACTCACATTTTTGAATGATTCTTTTTTTGTATTTTTCATCTAGATGTTAGCTAAATGAGGCAAAATTCAGATTAAAATTTGGACCAGACAGTAAGTCATTATAAATCTCAAACAGTAGGTGTGCGTGTAGTGAAAACTAGAAAAATAGACTAGAGCAGAATTGCTCACGAAAATTATAAGATGTTCTATGAAAATTCAAGATGAATGAACTTGATTATGATCTAAAATCAAGTATGAATCATAGAACATCTTAAACACTCAAAAGCACAATCCAATCGGTGAAATGGAAGAAAAATAGTGAGACCATTGCCTTACACATCCACAAGCATCACTTGAAGTTCATAATTCATGTTGTGTGATGTAGGACTTGGTTCTCATCAAGCAAGTGCAAAATTCAACCATATGAACGAAAATTAAGATGAATTAAAGTTCTTAAACATGACTTAAGACAAAACACAACATAAGGAACTGAAAATTAAAAGATGCACTGATTAAAATAAAAAAAAATAGCAAGGAATAAAAAAAGAAGTGTTGGAAAACGAAAATGGAACCTAAAACAAATTTACACCAATGAAGCAAGGAGTACTACAAGATGAATCAATTGAGATTCATGTAGCCTTAATGTCAAACGGTGGAGAGCAACAAGAACATGAAGAAACAACAAAAAAACTTGAAGAAAACAGTGGAGAAGAAGAACAACACGGAAATGGAAAACAAAATGTTGGTATTGCGCAGCAGAATGTTTAAGCGTTTGGACAAAAACCAAGAGGGGGGTGAATTGGTTTTAAGTAATAAAATTAATACTTTAAAAGTTTTCCAAAATTTTATCGATTAAATCAAATATTAATTTCTTTAAACACAATAATAGATGAAATAAAGAGATAAAGAAGAAAGTTGAACATAAGTATTTATATTGGTTCGGATCAAAAGATCCTACATCCAGTTATTAATCTCTTAAAAACGAGATTAACTAAATCACTAACAAATATCAGATTACAATTTGATAATAAAAGAGTAAGGAAAAAAAACACATCTCTTGAACACACAAGAGATGAACACCTTTCTCTGAATCACACAGAAAACCTTGACCTTAGCTTTCCTAGCAACAGTAGCATCACTCAATCTCCTAGAACACCTTTCAGGAAAAGTTATCGCTCTACCCACACTAGGTTTTTCAAAGCTTCTTTTGAGAACACTCGGAGAACACTCTTTGCAGTCACAACACTAGCACTCTAACTTCTAAAAAAGGTAAGTAAGAAGTAACTCTGATGTTCCTTAAATAGGGGTTCCAAAAATTAGGTTAAAAAACTGAACAGTCGCGCTCAACTTACTAGGATAATCGATTATCACTCCAATGCATTTTCTAAAAACAAGGTTTTGAGCAAATAATCGATTATCAGAGGTGATAATTGATTATTCAAGTGTTATCTTGAAAAAATTGACTCAGCTCAGGATAATCGATTATCCTAAGTGATAATCGATTATCACATTGATTTTTCGAGAAATTATAGATTTTTGATCTTTGCATGTTGATTCTAACTAATCTAATTACTATTTACAAGATAGCTTTAAACATAAAAATAATGTTCTTCAAATTGACTTCCAGATGGCTTTTAGGCTTCTTTTATCATCATCATCAAAATCTTGCTTCATCATTAGACTTGTATTTGCTTTTGCCAACAATCTCCCCCTTTTTTATGATGATCAAAACAATATGTTTAAAGTATCTGCAATCAAAAGATCTCACAAATAGATATGTTAGTAGCACTGTTTGGTTTAAACTTTTAAACTTTTTCTCCCCCTCTTTTGATCATTTGAAAAAAAATTTAAGAGAAAAGCTCCCCCCTAATTAGACAATGCTAAATAAAATGGACTTTTATTAGGAACTAATAACCATGGTAAGCACTTTACAATAGCAATAAAAATAATAACAATGATGTAGACATTTAAAATTCTTGACTCATGTCATCATCTTCATCATATTTGTCAAACTTATGTTCTAGATTAGAAATCATAGAATCTAGTCCTCTAATTAAGCCAGTGACTTCTTCTTGTCGGGTAGTGGAGATGAGAAAGAATTCTTCAAGTCTATGGTTTAGGTTTAAGATGTGATCCTCTAAAGAAGAGGATGAGCCACCAACCCCACTTGATGAGCCAATATTCGTCCTATTTCTTGATCCGGTCTTCGCATAAATGATCTATAGGCAAATATTCAGTTGAATCCTTCAATGCCAGCAGTGAGGATTGGAGATGTGCCATCATGAATGGGAAATTGAGCAACATTTCCTAAATATCATCATCCAGAATGATGTCGACACCTTTCACTTTTGTAAACCCCACTCCATCTCTGAATTTGTAGTTGAAGTAGAAGGCCCGTACCAGATCGGGGTAGTAGGTGCCCTGCATCTCTGTGAAGAATTTGACCCCTTGTTCAGCAAGAAAGGCAAGGATTGTAAAATGCCGATTTACAAACCATTGAGATTTGATGAATTTTGGAGTGATAAAAGGCTTGTCTTTCCATAGAGTGATGAATTCAGATCTCCTATCTTCATCTGAAATCCAGCCTTCGATGGAGGTAGTCCTAGGTGCAGTTGAGGGTTGAGGAGCACGAGATGCAGTTCTTCTACGGGTAGGAATCTTCCTACGAGAAGCTTCAACCATTGTTTAAGTGGAGGAGAAGGAAGCTTTGAGAGTTTTTAAGAAAATGAAGGGTTCTGAAGATTGTGAGGGGGTGAAAAGAGTGTAACAGCGACTAGAATGGCATGTATTTATAGGGAAATGTCTCCAACAGCCATATACACGGATTTTAATGCAAATCTAGCCGTTACAACGGCTAGGTTTTGAAATTATTTGGTCCAACAATGTGTAATAATCGATTATCTGAAAGTGACAATCGATTATTGTTTCAAAAACTGTGTGAAACATGAATCCTAACAAACTGATAATCGATTATCCTAAGTGATAATCGATTATTCTAGAGTGGTTTTGAAACTTGGCTCAGAATTTAATGATAATCGATTATTACATCCAATAATCGATTATTCCAAAATGTTTTGGAATTTTTAATAGAGGCTGATAATCGATTATTGGCATTGATAATCGATTATTGACGATGTTTTTCGGATTTTTGAAGGAACTTGAATTTTGACACTTTTTAAGAAATCTCTAATATGCCTAAGTCTCTTCTTAGTTCATAAAATCTATCTTTAGCTAATGGTTTGGTAAAGATATCAGCTAATTGATGCTTTGTATCTACATATTCTATCTCACAGTGGCCTTTACTTATGTGATCTCTTAAGAAATGGTGTCTTATTTCAATGTGCTTTGTCCTAGAGTGCATTATGAGATTTTTGGTTAAGTTAATAGCATTGGTATTATCACATTTCAGAGGTATATGATTTAGAAAGATATTATAGTCTTCTAATTGTTGTTTCATCCAAAGAATTTGACCACAACAGTTTCCAGCTGCTATGTATTCAGCCTCTATAGTTGACAAAGCCACACAAGCTTGTTTCTTAGAGTGCCAAGAGACTAATGAACTTCCTAAGAGGTGACAAGTACCACTGGTACTTTTTCTATCTATTTTACAACCACCATAATCAGCATCTGAATAGCCTATCAAACTAGGAGATGCTCCTGAAGGGTATCAAAGTCCAAAGCATGCAGTTTCTTTTAAATATTTTAAGATTCTTTTCATAGCAGTAAGATGTGATTCTTTTGGATTGGCTTGAAAACGAGCACACACACATACAACTTGCATAATGTCAGGCCTACTTGCAGTAAGATACAACAAAGAACCTATCATGCCTCTAAACTTAGTCTGATTTACTTCTATTCCTGATTAATCTTTGTCTAAATAGCAGGAGGTTCCCATAGGAGTACTTGCTTCCTTAGTAGTATCCATTCCAAATTTCTTAAGTACTTCTTTACAGTACTTAGATTGAGAAATGAAAGTTTCATTTTCCATTTGCTTAATTTGTAGACCCAAAAAGAATGTCAATTCTCCCATAATTGATATTTCAAATTCTTCCTACATTATACTTGCAAAGCCCTTACATAGAGAACTATCAGTAGACCCAAATATTATGTCATCTACATAAATCTGAACTAGTAAAATATGCTCATCTACTATTTTAATAAACAAAGTTAGATCAATTTTACCTCTTTCAAAATCATTTTCTAACAAAAATGTACTTAATCGTTCATACCAAGATCTAGGTGATTGTTTTAATCCATACAATGCTTTCTTCAATTTATAAATGTGATTAGGAAACTTATAGTCTTCAAAGCCAGGTGGTTGTTCAACATACACATTTTCTTTAATAAATCCATTTAAGAAATCCCTTTTGACATCCATCTGATACAATTTAAATTTCATGAGAGAAGCATAAGCAAGAAGTAAACGTATAGCTTCTAACCTGGCAACTGGAGCATATGTCTCATCATAGTCTATACCTTCTTCTTGTCTATATCCTTTTGCTACAAGTCTGGCTTTGTGTTTAGTGATGTTTCCATCTTCATCTAGCTTGTTTCTAAACACCCATTTTGTTCCTATGACTTGGTGTGAATCATCCCGAGGAATGAGTTCCCAAACTTCATTTCTTTCAAATTGATTTAGTTCTTCTTGCATTGCTATACACCATTCATCATCTTGGAGAGCTTCTTCTACATTTTTGGGTTCTATCTGTGAAACAAAAGCAACAATCATACATAAATTTGACATATTTCTAGTAACTACTCCCTTTGATATATCTCCAATGACATTTTCCAAAGACAATCCTCTAGGTGATTTCTAGCTTTTGGCAAGATCTTTAGGTTCAGCCAATGGGTTCTCATTTTGGTACATCTCATCAAGAGCTTCTTTGAAATATTCTTCATCACCTGCATTTGTTTTATTTGACTCAAGAGGGTTCTCCTCAAGGTCCACAATTTCATAAAAAACAACATGCATAGATTCTTCTATATTCAAAGTTCTTCTATTAAAAACTCTATAGGCTTTACTAGTTAATGAGTATCCTAAGAAAATAACTTCATCTGCTTTAGAGTCAAATTTACCCAAATTTTCTTTTCCACTGTTTAGGACAAAACACTTGCATCCAAATATTTTTAAATGTGCTACATTAGGCTTTCTTCCTTTAAACAATTCATAGGGGGTAATTTTCAAAATTGGTCTAATAAGCATTCTATTTAATGCATAACAAGCCGTGCTCACAGCATCAGCCAAAAATATTTAGGCACATCATATTCGTTCAACATTGTGCGAGCTAATTCTTCTAAAGATCTATTTTTCCTTTCTACAACTGCATTTTGTTGAGGAGTTCTAAGTGCAGAAAAATTATGCATAATTTCGTTTTCTTCACAAAAGTTTTCAAACAATTCATTTTGAAATTCTCCACCATGATCACTTCTCAAAACTTTAATTTTCAAATCTTTTTCATTTTGAATCACTTTTGCAAATTTCTTAAAGGCTTTAAAGGCCTCACTTTTTAGTGTGAGAAAGAAGGTCCATGTATATCTTGAGTAATCATCAACAATAACAAGAGCATAAGAATTTCCCCCAAAACATTTTGTCCTTGAAGGACCAAACAAATCCATATGCAAAAGTTCTAAAGGCTTTGATGTAGAAATCGCATTTTTTGAATGAAATGATGATTTTACTTGTTTTCCTTTTTGACATGCATCACATAGTTTATCTTTTTCAAACTTTATTTTTGGCAATCCAATTACTAATTCTTTAGAAATTAGTTTGTTTAATTGTTGCATGTGAATATGAGCAGCTCATTTATGCCACAACCAAGGATTTTCTTCTTTAACAACCAAACAAGTTATATAACTAGATGATGCAGTATCAAGATCAATCAAGTAAATGTTATTGTGTTTCATACCTTTTAAGGCTACTTCATTGGAGTCCTTTTGATGAATAGTGCAAAAGTCACTCTCAAATATTACTTTGAGTCCTTTATCACATAATTGGCTTATGCTGAGAAGATTGTGCTTTAGTCCTTCCACATACAGTACATCCTTGATTTCCAAAGTATTTCTTCCACCTACATCACCCGTTCCAAGTATTTTTACCTTGTTGTTATCCCCATATGTAACAAATCCTTGTTCCTTTCTTTTAAAGTTCTTAAACTTCTTTTTGTCTCCAGTCATGTGTATTGAACAACCACTGTCAAGATACCACATTGATCTTCTAGATTTAGAAGTCATCTATAAAATAAGGAAACAATTCATTTAGGTCCCCAACAACTTGTTTGGGTCCTTGGGGTTAGAAGAAAAATATCTACTTATGAACAGACACCCAATGATACTTCCCATTTGGAACACCAAAATGTTTAATATTGCATTTATTTGAAGTATGACCCTTTTTCATGCAATAAAAACATGTAGCAGTACATGCATATGTATTCATAGAATGAGACGTTCCTTTTTCTACCCAAACTCTACGAGTTCTTTTAGTTTTATTTTTAAAATTATGATTATGAGCATGCTTGGTCTTATTTGGATTTTTGTTGAGATCAAACTTTTCACAGTTTTTATTTTCTAAGGCATCTTCAAGATGTTTCTCCAAAATACATATATCAAACATGTAACTTTTACATGAAGCACATTCAACAATTTCTTTTTCTTTATTTTCTAATATTGAAATTTTATTTTTTAGAAATTCTTCTTCTTCAAGAGAGATTTTTCAAATTTACTTTGCAAATCTTTAAAATCATATTTTAACTTTTTATGAGCAATATCCAATTTACTAGATTTAACAAGTAATTGTTGAAAAGCATCATACATATTATCATAGTCATTTTCATTGCAAGTAGAATTTACCTCACTGTCAGAATCATCGTGATTAGCCATTAAACATAGATTTGCTTCTTCATTATCAGAATCGCTAGAATTTGATGAGCTTGAGGCATTGTCTTCCCATGCTATGTATGCCTTCTTTTTAAAGTATTTTCTGCCCTTCTTTTCTTCACTTTTCTTTGAATTTGGGCAATCAGCCTTGACGTGTCCAGATTCTCCACATCCGTAGCATTTGAAATTAGAGGATGATCCTTGATTCTCCTTCTTGTTGTTCTTGAATTGATTTTTACCTTTGGCCTTCATGAATTTTGTAAACTTCTTAATCATGAGACTAAGATTTCCATCGTCATCCGAATCTTCTTCTTCCTTTTGCTTTTTGCCTTTAACTACTTCAGTTTTGAAAGTAATGTTCTTCTTTCTTCCAATATCTTCTTCTTCATTTAGTCTACCCAGTTCAAGCTCATGCTCCCTTAGCTTTCCAAATAGGGCCGCCATCGTCATTGTCCCAAGATTTTGTGACTCCGTGATGGCTGTCACCTTTGGCTGCCAAGTCCTGTTGAAGGATTTAAGAATTTTTATATTTAATTCATCAGTGTCAAAAGTTTTACCTAGACCTGTGAGATGATTGACGATGTGTGTGAATCGTTTCTGCACATCATAAATAATTTCTCCTTGTTGCATTCGAAACATTTCGTATTCTTGGATCAAGGAGTTCTTGCGTGCCTTTTTCACATCGTCTGTTCCTTCATGGGTCACACGCAATATTTCCCACGTATCTTGTGCATTGGTGCAGACTGAAATCCTGTAAAACTCATCTAGGGTTAAAGCAGATGAAATTATATTTCTAGCTTTTACATCATACTAAGCTCGTCTATTTTCGTCTGTTGTCCATTGCGAGAATGACTTTAGTTCCTGCACATCATTTACAACATTAACAGGAAGAAATGGACCATTTAACACAGCATCCCAAATACCTCTATCAATAGATTCCAGAAAAATTTGCATCCTAACTTTCCAGAAAGGATCATTTTCACTAGTAAATAGAGGAGGTTTGTTGATAGACGCACCCTCAGCAAAAGTTTGATTTTGTCCAACCATTTTCAAAAAATTTGAATAACTATCAAAACAAGCTTTGATACCAATTGTTGGTATCGCGCAGCGGAATGGACAAAAACCAAGAGGGGGGTAAATTGGTTTTAAGTAATAAAATTAATACTTTAAAATTTTTCCAAAATTTTATTGATTAAATCAAATATTAATTTCTTTAAACACAATAATAGATGAAATAAAGAGATAGAGAAGAAAGTTGAACACAAGTATTTATACTGATTCGGATCAAAAGATCTTACATCCAATTGTTAATCTCTTAAAAACGAGATTAACTAAATCACTAACAAATATCAGATTACAATCAGATAATAAAAGAGTAAGGAAAGAAAACACCTCTCTTGAACACACAAGAGATGAACACCTTTCTCTGAATCACACAGAGAACCTTGACCTTAGCTTTCCTAGCAACAGTAGCAGCACTCAATCTCCTAGAACACCTTTCAGGAAAAGTTATCGCTCTACCCACACTAGGTTTTTCAAAGCTTCTTTTGAGAACACTCGGAGAACACTCTTTGCAGTCACAACACTAGCACTCTAACTTCTAAAAAAGGTAAGTAAGAAGTAACTCTGATGTTCCTTAAATAGGGGTTCCAAAAATTAGGTTAAAAAACTGAACAATCGCGCTCAACTGACCAGGTGATAATCGATTATTCCAGTGCATTTTCTGAAAACAAGGTTTTGAGCAAATAATCGATTATTAGAGGTGATAATTGATTATTCCAATGCTATCCTAAAAAAATTGACTCAGCTCAGGATAATCGATTATTCTAACATTTTGATTTTTTGAGAAATTACAGATTTTTTATCTTTGCATGTTGATTTTAACTAATCTACTATTTACAAGATAGCTTTAAACATAAAAATACATGTTCTTCAAATTGACTTCCAAATGGCTTTTAGGCTTCTTTTATCATCATCAAAATCTTGCTTCATCATTAGACTTGTATTTGCTTTTGCCAACACAAAACACAAGTATGGATCAAGAACCTTACCCAAACCAAGAGGATGGATGCACCAAAGGCTTGAATGGCTCTAGATACCATTGATGGACCTCTTTAGAGTAGAATTGGAAGGAGATCCATAACAATGCAGCGAAAATGGAGGAGGTGTTGTAGACTTTCGACCATGGAAGATTGGTGAAGATGAAGAGTAGAAATGGAACTATGGAATTGAAGGTGGCTAGAGGAGATGAAGGAGAAGGATAGCCATGTGTGCTCTCAAATTAATAGAGGGTGGAGTGATCTCAACACTAGCATTATTAGCAATTCAAGAGTAACCCTTACATGTGCATATGAAGCTATCATTTATAGTAGATTAGCTTCCTTAATGCAATTCAAATTAGGCACAAATGAAACATAGATGTAGCTTGAAGAGCAAGCTTGATTCTCGGCCATGTGATGTAGGAGGTGATGCAAGATGACGCCAAGTGTCCTTTTCACACAGTCCTTGCCTTGGTCATGCTTAGCTTGCTTGTCTCCATGTGTAACACATGCTAAGGAATCTTGGCCAAGAAGGAAATTGGACTCGACCCAATTTTATGCACAATGTAATCACAAATGTTCTAGCTTATTTATTGAAAGTAAAGCCTAAACAATGACCCAATTTAAATCTAAACTATGGTCTTCCATGCATCAACTCATATTTTATAGATTTCTTTGGCCCATGTGAATAAAATGAAAAGCCGATGATTGACTTAATAATCTTGTGAGAGGCCCATTTGTATCTTCTTCATCATGCTTCTAGTGATTGGGCCTCGAGATGGGCTTGGGCTTGTTGATGCATTTGGGCTTAGGCTTATTGGGATTACATCAAGACCATAACAACTGAATTGTAGAAAGCATAATCAAACGAGTACTAAGGCTCTCAACCGTTCAGTTACATCATGGTAATCGATAATCAAGATAGGAATTTGAATTTCAGGGGACATGGATGAACGAATAGTGGTTTTATCAACCGTGTAGTTATGTCACATTGATTGATGGATGTTGTGTAAGATAAGTTGAAGTACTAACACAAGATGTCACTGTTTGCAAATCGGAATTCATGTACACCCCGTACACATAGTATTTTTTGAACATGTCTACTTCTAGCTAAACAATCACAATTTTTCTAACCAAAAGATGATAACATCCTAAGATGGATAGAAGATTAAGAATATTATTGTATGTGTCGATGAACACAATAGTGTTCTTACTCAAGAGCTAAGGCTTGACAACTCATTTGCTAGTTAGCCGATTAAACCTTTGACAAGACAAGTCAATATTTTCAACATGCTTTGCTAATACAAATCATTCTACTCTCTCTACTTTTTTATAAACAAAATGACATGTCATGCTAAAATACACCGAACGAATCCATTATGCAACCTTTATTTAATAGTTATTTTTATGATTGATAGAGTATAATATAAATTAAGTTTGATTATATAAACATAACTAGTAATATTTGTTCTATGGGTGAAACACATAAAAATATTAGAGTAGAATTTATTTGAATTGTTACCTTCGTTTGTTCTCTTCAAATGTGAACATTTGTGAATGAAAATTTTAAAATCAAATTTAAAAAATATAATAGTCAACTTAAAATATTTAAATTTTGTCAAATTTCGATCGGATTGACTGGACCAAATTTGGCCAGCGTAAACTCAGTCAAATTTAGCCAAATTTAAGCCAGGATTGACTAGGCTGAATTTGACTAAGGTCAATGTACCCAAATTTGGTTATATTTTGGACGGATCAGACTAGATCAAATTTGACTAAATTTTGGCCAGACCAACTCCACCACATTCGGCCAATTTTGGATGGAGATGACTTGGTTGAATTCGGCCAGGTCAACTCGGCCAAATTTAGGCTACATCGACTTGGGTGAATTTCGTCGGGGTCAACTCGGCCAAATTCAGCCAAATTTTGATGAGGCTAACTCCAAAATTTGCCAAATTTTGGCTCAGGTGAATTCGGCCGAATTTCGGATAGCACTATCTCGGTCAAATTCGGCCATGATAAAGATGTAAAAATGAGCAAGGGCAAGGATCCACTTGAAGAAATTAGAGGACCCATGACAAGGGCTAGAGCAAGAAAAGCAAAGGAAGCTCTTCAACAAGTATTGTCTATATTATTTAAATACAAGTCCAAGTTTCAAGGAGAAAAGACCCATGTTGTGAAATGCATCATGACCTAAATGGAAAAGGACTAATGTTGTGCTGCAATTTTTTTTATGTTATTAGTTTGTTTAAATAATGGCCTAATCATTTGTAAAAATTGGTTGACCAAATTATATTTTGGATTAACCGATTAATGGGCTTTAGTTTCGCTTTATTTTCAAGTTGTAATAAGGCCCATTTAGCAACCTAAGAATCAGCCTTTGGGAGACTAAGGGGAAGCATAACTGAATGCTTTTGGGGTGACTTTTAGGTTGCCAAAATACTAGTTACAATCAGCCACTAAGTAGTGGGATCATTAATAGCTTAAGTGGGATGTAATGGGTCTTTTGTAATTCTGATGGTTAAAGTTTCTATATAAGCTGAACCATTTTCATCAATGAAACAAGTTAAGTTAATATTAGAGTTTTTCTCTTCTAAGATCTTAGTGAGAGTGATTCTCCTAAGTTCTTGAGTGATTCAAGAACTCTTGGCTGTATAAAAGGACTTTTCTAACCTTTGTGTTTTGCCTCCTTCGGAAAGAGTGATTCTTTCCTTCCACCTTTCATATTCACCTTTTATTCTTTCTTCTTCACCAAATTTTTAGAAAGAAAATACAGTTCTACCTAGATTTATCTCATGGTCATAACTCCCATTCTATTACTCCAAAATTAGTGATTCTTAAGCCTAAACTAAAGTTCAGAACATGAACTTTCACGTCATTTTGGAATCATATCAATTGGAGTTTTATACCATAAGATATCGACTATTCTAAATTATTATCCAAACTAAAATGTCAACCACTTTCCTGTTTACCTTTTCACTAATTTTCCAAGTTTCCTACAAGGTTTTAACCCTAAAGATCCTAAGTCAGCCCTTGTGCAAATGGGGTTCACATCAGGCCAAATTTCAGTAGGTATCAACTCAACTAATTTCGTTCAAATTTTGGCCAAAACAAACTTGGTCACGCTCAGTCAAAATTCGGTCGGTGTTGACTTGGCCAAATTTTTCCAAATATCGGTCAAGGTCAACTTGCCAAATTTATCTTGAGGCCGATTAGGTTATATTTGGAAAAAAAGTTTGGTTGAGGCTGATTTGATCGAATTCGGCCAAATTGACTTTGCCTAATTCGACCACATTACGACCATGGTCAACTTGGTCAGATTTGGCCAAATTCGGGACATGTTCGACTCGGCGAAATTTGGCTAAATTTCGGCCAAGTCCAACTTTGGCCACATTCGGCCAAGTTTTTGTTGGGGACGACTTGGTCAAATTTAGTCAAATTTCATCCGAGGTCCACTTGGCCGAATACGGCCCAATTTCGGATAAGGCCAACTCGCTTGAATTCTACTGAATATTGGCTAGATCAACTAGGCCAAATTTGACTAAATTGGGTCAAGTTACTGTTGGTCGAATTTCGGCCAAGCCTGCTCCGACTGAATTAGGTCAAGTCGGGCCCAACCAAAATTTGGTCGTACTTGGCCAAGACGACCCGACTGAATTCAACCGAGTTAGTCCCGACCAAATTTCGATATATTTGACCCCTGCCTTTTCTCATCTTGAACAATAACGAATTCCACAAGTTATAAAATTTCAATTTCCTTCTTTTTGGAGTGAATTTCAAATTTTATTATTTTAGTTATTTGAAATACCTTCTTAAAATTCCTCAATTTCAATTTCCTTTTAATTTCCTCATCCAAACAAGTTATTTTACTTCAAAGAAATTCAAATTCTCTAAATAAATGAATTACTCTCTTAAATTGCCTCATCCAAATATACCATTAAAGAAATTCGACTAAACAAAGTCAATATGAATAAATACTAAAAGTGAAGAACAATTTGCTGGAGATTAAAATTTTCAATTTTTCAAGAAAAGCTTATTTTAACCAAAATTTTATTCAAAATTTTCTTTTATGGAAAAAATTGTCAAAAGATCCCATCAAATAAAATTGATTGACTATTACTAGGCAGAGCACACATTCAAACATAAAAGATGCCACATTTCATGCTTTCAAATTTTTGAGAATTGTATATATAACATATGCAAGTGAACCAAAAAATACATTATTATTGAAGGTAAAAGACAAAGAGTTGCAAAGAAAACCAAATAAAAAAAGTAGGGAATAGTACAAGAATTTGGAATTTCTCTTACTCTTTTCTTCTTCATCATAAACAGAAAAAATCAACTGTTTCTACTAGTAAGGATAATTTCTCAATTTGCAGAAACTGGAACTTACATTGCATTCAAGGCTGCAATGGCTGAATTTATTTCTCTCAGAATCCCAGTTATGTCAGACCACTCTGCTTGACAGTGTAGCTTCTTCTCTCTGACAAAAGATGGTTTGTTAAAAACTAACAAAAGGTGGAATTTTCTTCCATGATCAAAACCCAGATAAAAGATCCACTTGAAGTACCAGCACACGCCCTTCTTCAGCATAACCATTCATCAACAAAATTGTTCATTCTAGTTTGAATGAATGCCATTTCACAACAGTTTACAGGAGGTGGAGACACCATGTCACAAAGATGTCAGGAAAAATCTGCATGCATGCCACATCGTTGAATCAAGAATAACTGAGAATTTTTCACCACATTGTTGAATAAAAACATCTGCATCTGCTTTGCTTCAATAAACTTGACCAATAATTTCACCACAGAAGGCATCACATCATGAAACTTCTCCTTTTCCCTTGATCCACCTACACTCAACACTTTGTTCTTTTTCCTTTTTACAACTTTGTTGTTTTCCAAATTCAATCTCAATTAATTTTCCCCTCCAAAACCCTTTCTTCGTTTTCCCTATCACAGTTTAAGAAAAAATAGTTGTGATATGGAACCGAAGCTCAGCTATTGAGGAATATTACAGTACCTCTCTAACCCAATGATATCTCAACTTTGCTGCACAAATAAAACCATACAGCCAAATGTGCAGATTCTGGTCCAATGTTTGTCAAAAGATCATGAAGATCAGACACTCCTAGCCATAGAGACAAAACTGATACCTGGTCCTCTCACCAATAATAGTGCATTCTGCAGCTTCCTTTTCCCCTTCCACTGGACAATGCAGGAACTGATCAAAACAATTCAAACAAAGAGAGTCTAAACAAAATGTCTCCTCATAAATGTCCGTAATGCATCTTCCACAATGAATGCAGCGTATTATGCATACTGTGCAACCTCTACAGAGCTGAGTAGCAACATGCTTCTGCTGACAACTCTCAGCAGGACAATCATAAATAGGTCTCACTTTCTTGCATTTTGGACATGCATCTACGTCGATTTGACGGCCATCTTCACGTAAGATATGTGAATACTCTCTCCGGTAGAATTGCGGCTTCTGATCTCCATGTTGCAAATGCTTGCTAGTATCCAGTAATTTCTTTAACTCTTCCAACTGCTGTTCAGTCACATGACACGTACCAGCAAGCCCACCAATTCGTAAATGCTTGATACCAGATTTTCCATATGACTTAAGAGCCCTGAGGTTCAATAAGATGCCCTCAATTGTGATTTTGATACAATCTGGAACACTTAGCTGAAAGAGGTACATTCAAATTTGTTACATAAATAATTTCAAGATATGTCATTTCAATATAAGTTAAGCTATCAAAACATCGTAGTACATAGACAATGATGTGTTTTTCATAAACATGCAAAGGAAATGTAATTGAATTAGCATTAGCATGGTAGCGCACATTCATCTTTACTGTTGTGTGTGCAACAATTGTTCAAGAATAGAAGTTCATAATTGAATTGTAATGCTTAGACTACTAAGCAAAAAAGTTGTGCCTACTATTAGTAATACATACAAAATATTGTACATTGACATCATTATATATTAACAACAAAACATATACAAAATATTGGCAGCATGAAATCTAAAATATACAAAGCACCAACTTGAAAAAACCATAGCTCTTTAAAGATATATTCTTGGGAAAGTTTTGATGTAAAAGAAAGGTTAACATAACTCAACAAGACTCAACAGGTAGCAAAAGTTTTGAAGTTAAAATAACACCAAATCTGCAAGCTAGTGATGTAGGGTTAGCTTCAAGCAAGGTTTTAAAAGGAGGTCAGTCACTTTATTGGTAATAAATGATATGTACACATGTTTGTTTTGGATCATGTTACAAATACTAACCTTCATCAATCCTGTGTTACTTCGTAAAACTCTTCGAAGACCACTGTCAGTGACCCATAAACAGTTCACCAGGATCAGGCATTGAAGGGTACCTTGAGCTCTGTTGGTTAACTTCACAAGTTTATCATCAGTAATCCTTTCGTTCAATGGCTGATTAATGTGCACAGTCCTCCATAACAAAGGATCACCTCTAACAGCATCACGCAATGTTCTGCAGACCTGTTCAACAGAGAGAAGGTCCCGCACACCTAGGTAACCCAAGACAAAAAACAAAGCATCATGTGGGTCACCTCCTTCAGCATCACATTCAATTTTGGTGCAGTTTTGCATTGCTTCAGTGCTTGGAACCAAGTAATTGTCATGCTTAACGCTCGTAAATCCCCCTTCACTTCCCTCAGCCACAATGCCCCCACCAAATACCCCATCAAAATTTTGATACCCTTTGAAAATATCACCTGATACAGACATCTCATTCTCCTTAGAACTAAACCCATGTTGCAACTTCTCAAGGCCATTCCAAGTCCAACCCAGACCTAAAAGGTGAAGATGATCATGATCACCGATCTTTTCATGTGTTTCAGCCAGCAAAAAGTCTATATCCTCAGGTGGGAAATCCCATTCAAAATCAAAATCCTCAATCCAATCTGAGAATGCTGCCAATGTAGATTTTATGTCTAGTTCAAAAGGGTCCACTGGCAACCGACCACGAACATCATCATCGTTGTCATGTTCATCGGTGTCATCATCAACAACCACTTCCTTTGCATTCTCCAAATAAAAACATGTCTCTCCTAAATTCTCGTTGAAACAACATAGGCAGCAAGAACTGCCAAAACAATCACAGCTTTTGATCAAATGGCCGTCCAACACCGACCCATTTGAGGGGCAAAACTTCTTCTCTTGCGGAATCAAAAAGCTAGATTCCTTATAAGAATCAAAAGCCATTCTTTCCCTCCTTAACCGTCACTGTAACAAAGAAACAGAAACCCTGCAACAAAGGATAACCGGAACTCAAAACACACACCTGCAATGCCTAATCTCTCCCGTTTTTTTTTTTTCTCAATTGAGTGGAAGGAAATAAAAAACAAAAAACACGCACTTCAAAGCACAAATTGATGACAGCAGACAAAAATAACAAAAAGGGGAGATTTGTAAAGAAGGCAAAATAGAAGAATGAGAAAAATAAAACAAGAGGGTATGGAGCATATGTATCACCAATGTTGGGCAGGAAGAAGAAGATACAATGTGATTTGGAAAATCAGGTTTGTAATAGCCATGAAAAAACAAAAAAAGGAAGAGAGGAATTACGCTCTACTTCATTGTTTTGGATTTTCGCCAATTCATGAGAGGGGACAGAGATTAAGACAGTCAACATATGGAGGTAAGGATCAGATTCCTACTCTCCTCAACAAATGGAGGAGATTAAGTTCACAGATTCTTTGAGATTATCTTTATACATGATTTTGTTTTTATTTATTTCTTTTCTACAACTTTAGAACATTTTAATTTCAAACGTTAAAAATAAAATAAATAATTTATTTGTTCTTATTTACATAGCAATTTGTTCTTTCTATTTTTATTTATCTTAATTTAGTCTTTATTTTTAAAATTTTTATATAATCAAGTCTTTTCGGTAATCTATAACTATATATAAAGGAGATTCCCTCTTTTGCATCCACATTTCATAATTCCAACTTTACCCTTTACAATTTAATTATTTATTAATTTTTTAAAAATTAACGATTACTTTCACAAGTCTTTATAAAACTACTTACTTATCTCCTTCTTCTTTTTTCTCATACTATTCATCAACAATTATTTTTCTCATATTTCCTCCATACATTTCACTTTAATTTTTATAAATATACTTTTATTTTGTTTATTAACTTAATAACATTACAATATCATTAATTATTAATATAATTCAAAAAATACGTACACAGGCGCGATAGCGCCTGTGTTTATGCTAGTACTATACTAATTGCGTTAAAATGGTATCAAATGTTAAGTTTTTGAAATTTTTGATTTTTGATTTATTTTTTAAAAATATTAAAATTTCTCACGTGTTAAATTGATGTCGTGTCACGGGACAATGATAGTATCAAGAGCATTCTCACATGTCATTGTTATGCTAGTGTTATCTCTTCATTCTCAACTTAGTCCTTGTATTTTTTATTTTATCTCAATTTAGTTTCAATTTTAGTAAAAATTTAATAATTTTGTCCCTCTTCAAATTGAAAAGCAAATTTAATTTTTATATAAATAATAAACAAATATTTTTATCCAAATTGATATTTTTATTATATATTTTTTTAACAAAACTAAATTTATTTATATATTTTTATTCAAGATAGCATATTTTTTTAAATAGTTATAAAATATTTAAATTTTAAAAATAGTAATTAAAAAATAAAAAAATAAAATAAAATATATAACTATAAATACAAATTATGGATAAAATAAATTTTAGTTATTAAAATAAAATAATATTATAAGTAGTTATTAAAAATGTTAAAAAATAAAAAAATTATTTTGTAATGAGTAGTTATTAAAAGAATGACTAAAATAATAAAATAATAAAATAATAATTTGTTATAAATAATTATTTAAATTTAAAAAATTGTAATTAAGAGTATAAGATTTAAAAAATATAATTAAGAGTGATAGTGTAAAATTTAAATTTTTCATCAAACTCCTGGTACTTAATCATGTTGATTTTATCTGAATGTTTTAGGAATCTGTAACATCCCATTTAATTAATAACTCTAATTAAAGGAAGCGTCACACAGATTAATATAGTAAGCGTCCTTACAATTGTCCAAAAGAAACAGGAAGGAAATTTAGGCACACCACGATGCCGGTAACATAATATCATAATGTATCGACAACATCTTGAAATAAAACCTAAAGGCACGACAACACATGAGCTATAGCCTTAAAAGGAAAGCCCAAGCAAAAGGTATCCAGCCCAAGCAAGTTATGCAACGGAGTCACCATTTTCCTGTTGGCCACCAGGATTTCTCGCATCTGCTCACTTAAATAAATTGATGATCATCGCAAAAAGAGAGAACCACACAAGCAAGACATACAACAAACAAAAGGGTAAGCTAGAGCAGAAAATGGTTTATCACACAGTTACATACAATTTTGCAGTTCAAGATGCATAAGCCAACCAATCATGTTATGACTTGCAAACAATACACTAAGACTCAGACACGACTCATCCAGATACATATAATTAGTCAGATTCAACGGATGCTTGCACTTGTGGTGGCTTTTATTGCTCTATTGAGCTGCTCTACTGAGCTAATTGTTCCAGTGTCTCAACCCCCACACACAAGGTTAGCCCTTAATGGGTTCCAAGCCTCCTGCTACTCTAACTACTCGAGTCAGTACACTCTACATGAGACTAACCGACTCTTTAGAGCATCATGATGCAATCCTTACCTTGAATCGTTACTAAATTATATAGATGGGGCACCACCATGAACTCCCACTAACAAGGGCCATGGAATTAAGTCCTGACCAACTAAGGTACCACCATGATATCTCACCTAGAGATTCATGGAATTACGCCCTAACCAAATGAGGCACCACCACGAAACTATCGTGGAATTACGCCCCAAACATACCAACATCATGTTTCATCCATTAATATATAATCATATCTCATACCAACACCATGCCACTTTCATTACCAACCACCCCATTTGTTTTACATGCCAAGATCATACCAACACATCAATCCAATTCATAACCTCAGATATTTCATGCATATTCATATGCCTCATACTTTAAATAGAGCAAACCAACATCATGTTTCATCCATTAATATATAATCATATCTCATACCAACACCATGCCACTTTCATTACCAACCACCCCATTTGTTTTACATGCCAAGATCATACCAACACATCAATCCAATTCATAACCTCAGATATTTCATGCATATTCACATGCCTCATACTTTAAATAGAGCAAACCAACCAATCAAACAATCAATAACAACCATGTGAGGAGAACAATGTGGCCTACAACATATCTCGCTCAAGCCAGAAGCCCTCGCTCAGGCGAGAGGAGTACCCTCACTCAAGCTGTAGGCTCTCGCTTAGGCGTGACTGCGATAGAGGTCTTGGGAGGTTTTGCGAACGCTCGCTTAGGCGAGGCCATCTCGCCTAAGCGAGATGGTCTTTTGCTCAAAACTCAATTTGCTCGCATGAACGAGTATTCGAGCAAAACTCCTGGGTGATTTTTTGCTAGTATCGCCTAGGTGAGACAGGCTCGCTTGGACGAAAACACCAGATCTCGCCACTGTCCTTCCTGCAACAGCCATACACACATATCCAAATAACATAACCAGGCAGTCCACACATTCACAGTAGCATACAGTCCATACAAGACAAGAAACATGGTTGAAACAGATATATTTACAGAAAGTACTAAAGACCCTAGCTTCCCTTACCTAGAAAGAACTAGTATAAGACCTCGACACCGAACAACGGAGCACCACAACTCTAGGAATAGATTATAGAGCTCGAAAAATGTAGCGGAACATATTTAAACGGGTTTATTAGTACGAACCCTAGTTGGAACCATCAAGAATAAGTTGAAGGGAAAAGAGAATGAACTGAGAGCAACTTACATGAGCAGGGAAATGAGTTGAACTCACTTGAAGACAAAGATGTCTCAAAACCCTAGCATAGAAACGACAACAGCTCTAAGGAAATGGGGAGACTGTTTTATGAAAGTGGAGTGAAATGAAAAGGGTTAGGGTAGTTTAGGGTCCTTGGCTCCCAATGGGCCATCCCTGGGCCCAACTGATTTGGGGCAGCCCCTATAAAATAAGGACAGAAAAATAATTAGGCCTTACAAAATCTATATTAATGAAGTTAATGACAATGCACAAGTAGTATATTCCGATTTTTCATATGTATCACATGTTCGAACAAAAGGAAATATGTTTCACTTTGTACACACATTATATATGTTCTAATTTTCATGGTCAATGTTTAATAATATTATTATGAATACATAATATGATGCTCTTGAACGTGCGTTAATGGTGTCGTACGTTTATCATTTGCCTCACTTGCAATGTTATTTCTGCAACCTAGAAAGCTAAGGTTTCTTTATTTTTATTTTTGGTTAAAATACCTTTTTGGTTCCAATTTCCATCAAGTTTTGTTAAATAAGTCTTAATATTGTTTTTGTGTTCAAATAGGTCCCAATTTTCGTTAATTTTGTTCAATTAGGTCCTTTTTTGCTAACACCATTTAAATCCTTAACGACCTTGAACAGTGACTGCCACGTGTCACTTCGTGGTTTTTTTGAATTTTTTTATTTTTTTAAAATTTTTTAAAATTTTTTGGGAAAAATATATTTTTGGTCCTTAAAGTTTTACCAAAATTTGGAAATGGTCCCTGGTCGAAACTTGGTCACTGTTTGGTCCCTGTACTTTCAAAATCATTGTTTTTAGTCCCTATTTTTGGACAACGTTAAATATAACAAACGACGTGCCACATGTTATTTATTTATTTTTTTATAAAAAAAAACTAGCCGACACTTTTCACAAAAATTAGAAAAAATATGCTTTTGGTCCCTGAAGTTTGAACTTAATTTGGAAATGGTCCCTGGTTGAAACTTAGTCACTATTTAGTCCTTGCACATTGAATAATAATAATAATATAATAATAATACTATACTAATAATAATAATAATATTATTATTATTATTATATAATAATAATAATAATAATTATTATTATATATAATTATTAATAATACTAAAATAAATAATAATATTATAACTATTATTAAAATTAATATTAATAATAATTATATGATAATTATAATAATATATCAGTAATAATATAAATAATATAAAACTGGGACAAAATTGAATCAGATACACATAAGTAGGTACTAAATTGAAACAAAAAGACATATATAGGGACTAAATCGAAATCAACACAATGGTATTTAATAGTGACACTGACACGTGGCATTGCAATGCCACGTGTCACACACAATGACCTGAGAAATTAAAAAAAATTAAAAAAATTAAAAAAACCACAGACTGATAAGTGGCACGTCGTTAACGGTGTTAGTCAACTCCTTTTGAAAGGGACCTAATTGAAGCATTTTTTCAAAAGTTGGGATGCAATTGACACTTTTTAAAACCGGGTACCAAATTGACACACCTGTACCAAAGTGGGTACCATCTGAGTAATAAAACCTTTTTGTTAACATGAACCAAATTGGTCCTTCTCCAAATTGGAACCAAATTTAATTTTTATATCAAAGTTATAATGATGTGAATTTTAATATATTATATAAAAATATTTAATAAAAAAATGTGAATTTTAATATAACCACCTCAATCTAATTCTCAGCCACCACATCAATCTTTTCATGTATATGAACCAACAATACCAACTACATCATATTCATATTCTGAAAATGAGAGGAAGAAAATGAGGAGACTGAGATGCAAGTAGATGAACAAAGGCCCACAACCCAAAAAAAAACATGGTTTGTTAATGTCATTGGTAAGAAACTATATACAAAGTACTACTTAATATGTTATATGTTAGACCCGTGAAATTTAATTAATTAAATAAATAATTAATTAATAAATGCGGGTCGTGGAAGCCTTTATGACATTTAATAGTGGTTGATGTGACGTGAAGAAGTACTAGCCCAAATGGTTGAGAGTACTTTGGTTGAGTAAGAGGACTTGGGTTTGAGTCCAATGTAAGCCACTTATGTGTTATTTAATTATTATTGTTTTAATAATATGAATGTGCGTGTTAAGTAAGAATATAGTAATTGAGTTATGTTAGTTTAGCATGAAACATGAATTGGCATGATAGTTAGCATTGACTTAATATTTGCATGGTTAAGGGTTCAAACCTTGGTTTGAACAAAATGATTTTCTTTTTGTTAAAATCTACACAAGCATGGAAATGAAGAGGCACATAAACCCTAAGGCATGTGGCAGCAAGGGTGGCTAGAAACAGAAGGTAATAGGCCATGAAGTGATGATTAATTGTGGATTAATGCTATTTTCGTTTTGGTGCAATCAAACCATATTAAGAGCACAATAAAAAGCTAATTAAGGGTAAGAGGAAGGGTTTTGTGAAGCTTTGAGGTGAGAGTAGAGGGGACAAAATTGGGAGTGTTTTAGGAGAATTGAGTGAAGCAAAGAGTGAGTGGGAAGAGAAAGATAAAGGAGGCCATTGGTGATCAAGGAAAAAGCTTGCAATCTTCAATTTTGGCAAAGGAAACCAGGTTAGGGGAGTTCCTCTGTTATTTTAAATTATGATTGTTGCGTGTTTTATATCTACATTGTATAATGATGTGTTCTGGATCATGTTTGATATGAAAAACCTGTGAGTTCTTGTTCTATTCGTGTTTTCTGGATTTTTCCAGAAACTGCCTGGCGGCGCAAGGACTGCCGCCAGGCGGCATATGCGTTTGCGTTAGTTTCTGGGTTCCTTTTATGAACCGCCGGGCGGCTGAAGGAGATCTGCCAGGCGGTGTGTGCTGGATTGCCAGTTTTGCATTGATTTTTAATGGTTTCGTGGCATGATGATGTTGGTTTAGGAATTTTATGGTGTGTGAATAATTGCATGGTGAATCGTTTATGATAATTGTGTAGTTGCGAAACTTACATGAACCTTTGGTTGAATTGGGTATGGGAGATTATATGGGAATGAGAACTGTGTGGGAGATTATATACATTGATTTGTACTCTGTGGGATATTAATAATGTAATGGGATTTGATATTTAATTGAACAATTTGATTGCCAAGAATGAGGTACCAATTCATGTAGAACTGTGGTAATTGAGGGAGTCGGGAAGGCCATACGCAAATGAGGAGAAGGTAAGATCGAGTTATATGAGTAAGCGAAATAATTTGCTTGTTGCTATGGATCCTGGTTACTAGATCACGGTGATTATGTGATATGTAGGGTTGAGAAATATTTATGTATAAGAAGATGGTCATGTAGTTGTCAATTGTATAGTTATGGAAAATTGGTTGAAACTCTAACATTGAGAACGAACTTGGAAATATAAGGACTGTTATTAAATGCTATGTGGTATATGATCAATGGTGATTCCCGTGTGTATGCTAATGTAATGGCGGGGAAGCTGCTCTGAATTAATGATGTGTAATTTGGTGGTGGGGATTAGCTTGTATGAATAAAATTGACGCCAGTAAAGTGGGCTATATATATTACATGCTTCACTGTTTGGGCGTGTAAGGGATGTATGCAATATCGAAATTTATTAATTTCATGGTTTAAGGGTATGGATGATGCAACTTTACTCTAGTCATGGTTTTATGCTTGTGAGTTTTATTGAGGTACATAGGCAATATTGACCAAAGTGTGGTGTCATGAGTTTATAAATTGATGTGTTGTATGGTTGAGATCCCTTGGGGATCTGTTTAATGTGCCAAGAAATCAGTAACAGAGCGCTACTGGTATGGCGCCTGTCGGCGCGAGCGAGCCGCTAGGCGGACGAAAACAGATCAGTGGCAATGGCCACTGTTGATGCTTGGCGCCTGGCGGTATGGTATAGCAGAGGTCCTGAAGGTGCAGTGGCGCCTGGCGGTGCAGGCAGGTGTGCCAGGCGGTGGCAGCGAGTGGCGTCTGGCGGTGTGGTGGAGTCTGCCCGGCGGTGACGATGCAGTGATGATGCTGCATGAGCGTGGCGCCTGGCGGTGTGTAATGCTTGTCAGGCGGTCTGAACCTAGTGTGTGCCTGGCGACGTGGGATGCGTGCCAAGCGGTTTTGGTTCATGGATGATGCGCGGGAAAAAGGTTTCTACACAGCTTTAGGGGATGTTCATGATGCGATGCTTTGACTGGGGGCCAAGTTACGAGTGTAATCTTGTATTGGGGTAACACGTGACCACTCTAGGTTGTAGCCTGGTGGTTTAGGAAGTCTAGTGGAATGTGCGAGTTGTGGCTCGTACGGCGAGGTTCGGGTGATTGCCCTCTTCAGAGTGATTCTGATAGAGCTTTGGTAGTCTGGAACAACTACAAACTTCATGTTTGTTTCGGGGAACTCCACTTGGGGTCACGGTGAGATGCTATGGCAATGTTATTCCCACGTGTGGACTATCAGGTGGTGGCCTGTAGTCGGAGCGGCGAGTAGACACTCGTGCAGCAAAGATCGATCATCGTTCTCACCTAAAGGGTATAGAAATGTTAGACGTCTAATGAAAGTATTGGAAGTGGAGAAGTAAGGAACAAGGGAGAAGAATACTAACTCGGGGTTTTAAGGTTGCGATGTTGTATTTAATATTTTATGTGTTTGGTTTTATTTAAATGAGCTCACCCTATCTGTGTGTGTGTGGCGATGATCATGTAACTTATTACATGGGAGCAGATGATAATGCAGGTGAGCAGGCGGGTACGTAGAGACAGAGTGGGGATCTTTTAGGGATTTTGTTATCACCAGTTTTCATGTTGGACCATGGTTTTCTTTGTAATAATTGTACAAACAATCTTAATCGTATTACGCATTTTACGACTATTTTTATTTATGTTAGCGCGTTGAACATCGATACTTAAATTTTTCCCGTGTGTTTTGGGAAATCGCGCTTAATAAATGAGGCTGTGACATATTTATTTTTCTTATTTATTTTAAAAAGTAATTTCCGGTCAGGACGTTACATTATACATACTTTTGTCTTTATAATAAATTAGTAAAAATTATTTTCTCACATTTCATAGATGATCAAGGAAAGAGAATTACAAAACAACAACGAACCAATGATGTGCAACATTTACCTCCTAATGAAAGGATTGTTGTGCAGTTGAATAATGAGGGTTAACCAATTGTAGATGGTTGAGCATTATTGAATAGGTTCTTAGGGAGTATTGCAAGGAACACTAGTTCTTTTCCTATTAGCTATTCTAGTTGGAAGAAGATTCCTAAAGATTATAAAGAAGACGTACTTAAGAACACTATCCAGGTCAACATTGAAAAAATCTGAATGTATAATTTAATTATACTATAACTCTTATTAAGTTTAACTGTTTATGTTTTAAAGGCTAAGTTTGATGTCCATTCCGATGTTCATATAAACCACATCCTCAAATCACTTAAGAAAAAGTGAAGAGACCACCGACAAGAATTGTGGCAACTTAGAAATGATGGAACGCGTACTAGAGATGAATTGATCACAATGACTCCAGCATGAACAATAGAGATCATTGGGCTTCTTTTGTGGATTATCGACTAAGTTAAAAAAACAAAGGTATATTGAAACTATTTTTCACCAACATCATTTAGGTTGATGATTATGATTTTTTATACATTGATGATTATGAGCAAGCCTTAAAAAATAAAGTTAATAGGGCAAAGCAAATCATTGCTCACACATGTGGATATAAGTGCATTGCAAGGAAAAGGGATTAAATGGTGACAATACTACATATCTTGATGTGAACCTTTTGTTTTAATTTCTAACTTTATGTGTCATATATTTTTTCTTCAATTTTATACGAAAAAGAATGTTGCCACAAGGTTAGTAGAGGAGAGGTATGGATAACAACACATAAACATGCTAATGTAGTATTTCTGAGTGATGAAGCAAGGGAAATTGGTGTAAGTTCAATTCTAATAAAGTCTATAATTGTCAAACATAATTTGTGTTATTTTAATTAGTTTCTTCTTGTGTTCTTTGTAGGAAAAAAATCCAAGGATATAATTCAAGATCATCATCATCATCTGTATCAAAAAGAAATATCAAGTACCAATTCCTTAACTTTTGCTTTTGGAAGCCATGAACATTGTGGACGTGTAAGGGGTTTGGGTTTGGGTCCTTACCCATCTAAAGTGTTTGGATCCAAGGGTCATTCATATAGTGGAACGTTTGCAAGTTTCTCCTTCTAATGCTCAGTTACGAAATTAGGTTAATTTTTTAATTTTGATCATGATGCATGACTTTTATCAAAGTTTACATTTGAATGTGTTTGAAGTAAGCTAATTGTCTATGTTATGTAAACCAAAGTTGTCAAAAGGGTAGAAAATAAGTTATTTTCTCTACTTTGATTATTTTTATTAATTTTGTGTTTTGAAATAGGTTTCTACATTAACATCACAACTGAATGAAATGAAGACAATAGTTAATTTTTTGGTACAAAGTTATCAAGGAGAGTTGCCTCATGATTTTACTATGTGTCATGCACCAACGATAATATTTAAATATTGATTAAATTAATATATGTTTGATATTATTATTTGAAAATTATTAATTATCATTATTTTTATATATTAGGTATCTAATCAAGGAAGTGTTCCTAACGAAGAAACAAATTATCAACATCAAGTACCGCATTAGAAGATATTATTCGTTTACTTTTTAAATTTCTCAACAAATATGCTTCAGGGGAACTTTGGTTAATTATGTTAACTAGGAACAACTCTAATTTCCTTTTACATTTTGGTTTATTAGAGGTAGCTAGTGCACTTGCTTATTACATTACTATCATTCAAATGCTACCTTTCCAACACTTATTATATTACTCTTGTCTCCTTTATGGAAAAATAACACTATATAGTCTAGTCCTACAATACTTATAAACAATTTATACGTTTGTAACTATGTTAATGTAGATTTTAACCATTATCTTAGTTATCTTTTGTTAACAGAATCAACTTCTCTTGAGCTTTTAACCCACTTAATCCTCACTTTTACTTTGCTTTTGTGAATAAATATAATTTGGGTTAAATTGATCTAATTATACCACTAATTCCCATTTTTGTGTATAATTCAGTGATAGAAAGCTTTTGCCTCAAACAAAAAGAACCTTTCAACCATAGAAGAAAGAAGAAAAACCATTTTGGAAGATTCAAAGCCATGCAACGAGCGCTAAGCGTTAGAAAGCCAACGCTAAGTGCTATTTTTCTTGCATTTTGGGCGCTAAGCCCAAGTGTCACCGCTAAGCGCTATTCTTCTCGCATTTTTGGGCGTTTAACTCCAGTTGGCCAGTGTTAAGCGCGATTTGGTTCGCATTTCTTTGGCGGTAAGCACTAGTTAGCCACCACTGAGCGTTGATTGGCTCGTAAACTATGGCACTAAGCGCTGTGGGGGTCGCATTGAGCGTTGTAGGGGTGGTGTTGAGCGACGCCTGTGCTGATGTGGCAAACTTAACCTGTTTCTTCTGGATTGCTCGAGAGGAAGGCATCTTTGGACGTGGGGAGGCGTGAAGAACACATTTTGGAGAGCTAGGAGGTCTGCTAGGGCTTGTGGCAACAACTCATTCTTCCTCTTTGTATCTCCTTTCTCTTCCATTCTTACTTTTGTAAGCTTGAGCTCTCTATGACAATGGAGAGTTAAACCCATTTTTGTTGGGGCTAGATGTAGCCATTGAACTCTTGTGTAAATGCAAATGCTTTGATTATATATATGCCTCTTTCATTAAAAGCTAGTTTTTTTGTTTCTTCACTTAATGCTTGCATTGATTTGGCCATCCATTGCATGATATTTGGTTCATTGGGTGTGGAAATATCTTTTGAAACCTTGAATTGGAACAAGAAAACTCAATGGAGCTTGTATCTAGGAATGAGGACTAGACTGGAGTCGTAACAAATTTTTGGCACCGTCGTTGGGGACTCGTATCTAATACTAGACTGTTGTGTGATTTTTGATTTATTTAGAATTAATTCTTTTGTTCATATTTACTATTTTTGTTTAGTTAGATATGCATGTTATTTGGGCTAACTTGTAGTTTGAGCTTGTTTTTATTATTGTTCTATAGTGTATGCAGATAGGATATGTGTAACATCCCGTCAGGATATTACTGAGTTAAATAAATAAAACAAATAATATTATAAAGAACTTGCATTTATGAATAACTTCATTTCCTAAAAGCGCGGGAAATTTAAACTTTTATACTTTCAATATCTAATTCCAAGTCCAAGATTACAAAAAAATTGAATAATCCAAAACGGTCTCAGAGACTTTTACAATTTATTTCAAAATACAAATAACATAAGCCATAAAAGTCTCCCATGCTATCCCCCGCTCCGTATCTAAGCGTCACCGGCACCACCTGCATCAACATCCTCTGCTCACGTGTACCGCGTACACGATCATCGCCAAACACAAGCAGATAGGGTGAGCTTATGAAATCAACATACATCAAAGTAATATACATATAAACAACCATATATCTATAATTTCTGCAAAGACCCAAAACACAGTCTCGTTCTCTATTCTCTATCATCTGGCCACAACCAGATCATTCATGTTCTACCACTTCTAGTAATTTCCCCAAGGTAATTTGCTGCCAAGCCTATCGGCCACAATCGACAGAGCACGTGCGAGAACCATTGCCACAGATCATACACCGCAACGCCAAGTGGAGTTCCCAAATACGAACATAGTTCGTAACGTCCCAAGACTACCAAACTCGTCAGTTAATTACTAAGGAGGGAAATCTATCTGGACCCATCCGTACTGGCCACAACCAACACAGTTACACCGACAACACTCACCAACCCGAGCTCAACTCAAGGGTTCCTCGTGTTCATCCGCCATCCCGAGCTCAACTCGAGGGATGCCATTTCGAGCTCAACTCGAGGAATGTACGTGCTTAACCCCTATCCCGAGCTCAACTCAAGGGATACGTTCCGAGCTCAACTCAAGGAACCTAGCAATCTTACCTTTGAAGCATCACCACAAGCCTTGTAGAACACCCTACAAAGTCCAATAACCAGGACTTACAGCAACCGAATCGCCTAGCGGGGTACACATACCGCTAGGCACTTATCCGCTTCCAGACCGCTTGGCGGGGGACACGTACTGCCAGGCGCTGAGCGCCTAAAAAAATCACAAAGTCTGGAACCACCGCCTAATGGGATCGTCCACACCGCCTGGCGGACGCTACTCCAGAGGTTAATGTTTATATCGTTATCGCTTGCGAGACCTTCTCCTCTGCCAGGCGCCACCAAGTCCAGAACCCCATTGTTCCATCGCTATCGCTGGGCGGCCTAACCCCCACTGCCAGGCACCATACCAGTATCGCCACTTTCACTGTACTAGTCTGAATTTAGGCACCGTTGCTTGCATCCATCCCTTGTTACTTATTCACTAAGTCCGAAGGTTATAATCCCAATCTATAGCAGTGCCCACGCTTATGCTTATGATCTATCTCATTTGACCCCAACATATTTGATTCTCCTATTTTACCATTTCCACAATTTGCAAATTCAGTACAACATCTGTAAATCCACTACAAGTTAGATTTCTCACTATATTCTGGTTTAACAATTTGCTTCCCAACCCTCACACTTTTATATCAATAAGTCCATTGGTTTACATGGTTTCAAACTCAACCTTCCTACTAAATCCAGTGTAGACAGTCTATACCTGTAATCTTTACACACTCCAAGTTCTAAATTCCGCAATACTCCCACTTATTCCGCTCTCAAGTTATAAAGTCATGCTCCTTACACTATCATCCTTATGCTAACATTTCCAACTCTCCGTCACCCGCATCCTCACTCTCTTTCTAAAACCTGATAATTTTCAGCAACTCTCGCAACGTTCAAATTCTGGTTTTTCCTGAGATGGCGCCTGGCGGCAAGACTCATGCCGCCAGGCGGTGCATAATGTTCTGGTAATTTTCCAGAACTCTCGCACCTGCCTTATTCTTTTCTTCCAGTATCTTCCTAATATAGATCATTCACACTTTTCCAATTATTTAGCAACCCCTAACCAAAATGAATGGACCGTTTCCACACCAGAAATACTCAATTAAATTCCCGCTAACGGATTTCCAAGACCCACAATCCACACCTTCTTAAACCCTAAACATCTCTCCACTGTTCCATTAAATTTATTTCCCACTCGCATCAATATTCGCAGTTTTTAACCACAAACCCTCTCTTAATGATCACAGCTAACCTTCCCTCTGATCCAATTCAGCCCTGAACCCAGAAATACCAAGGACGAGCATATTTGACCCGCGCCGCCTGGCGGTCCAATCAACACCGCCAGGCGCTTCATCCAACAAACCCAAAATTTGGTAAAACTTCAAGCGTCGCCTGGCGGCCGGGAGTGTGCCGCCAGGCGGTTCCTCTTCCAGGAACCCAGATTACGTACAATTGCATGTGCCGCCTGGCAGGCTATTCACAGCCCGCCAAGCGGTTTCTGGGAATTTTCCAGAAACACAAAAATTTAACCAGAAATGAACATAAATAAACAATACACATATATCAAGCAATTCAAATACAAGTATAAAAATTCTAACGTGTAAACTCCCCTAACCTGGTTTTCCTTCGCTTAAAGCTTGACAATTAAGATTTCTCCCTACTAATTGCCTCCTTAGCCTTCTCTTAATTCAGCCCCACAAGTCTCACTCAAACCTCACAAAATTCCAGATTTTCATGTTCTCTCTCTGGGTATATTTTCCAGCTTGCCAAACCTTCTCTATTAACCCACTTTTACCTTTTAAAGTGTGCCTAAAAATAGGTGAATATCCTAGGACGAAAATTGAGTATTAAGTGATGTTTAATGTCATTTACCAACTCATTATGGCTATTTTCCAGCCATCCCTCAGCTGCCATACTACTAGGTTTTCCTTCAACCTTTCCATATTCAAGCCAAAGCCAAAAATACCAAAAAATAAAGTTTAATATAAGTTCTCCAAGACTTGAACCCATAACCATGAAATTGCCAAATCAATATCAAACCATCATGCCAATTCATATTTCATGCTAACAATCATCATCCAATTATCATATTATTTCACAACATGATTATCATATATTTAAAATAATAACGAATAATAACACAAAAGTGGCAGACATAGGACTCGAACCCAAGTCCTCTCACACAGACAAAGTACTCTCAACCACTTGAGCTAGTACTTTTCCACGTTATCCCAATCATAATTTAATGTCATAAATAATTTTCCCACCCGCATTTATTAATTAATTAATTATTTAATTAATTAAATTCCATGGGTCTTACAATCTATACAAGGAGGAATGTGTCTTCAGAACCAATCCTTGCTGACCTAAGATAGAGAAAACTGCCCGCATAAACAATAATGCCAACAGGAGATGACGAGCTCAAGCACAACAAGTTGCCCCTTATTCTTCTGCTTCAGACACTTTTCAGTCTACTTCTTAGAATCTCGATTCATTTCTAGACGAAGAAATGGCTGAAAATCCTCATGGTGATGATAGAGGTCGTGAAAGACGCACTTTGGAAGATTATGTAGCGTTCACAGGCCATATCAACTTCAACAATATTCCTCAACTAATAGTCAATGCCACCAATATGGAGATGAAGTTGGCTCTTATTCACTTGGTCCAAAGTAATCAGTTCAACGACTTGTCTCATGAAAATCCATACACTCATTTGGCCACATTCTTAGATATTTGCAACACTATGAAGATCCATCAAATTTCTGATGAAGCCATACGCTTGAGTCTCTTCCCTTTCTAACTAGCAAGACCCGCTAAAGCCTAGCTGAATTCCTTTCTTGAGAATAGCCTCACTAATTGGGATGATGTAGTTGCAAAGTTTTGAGCAAATATTTTCTTCAGTCCAAGGTCAAAGGACTGCTAAGTAAAACTCCCATTCATGGGTTTGATCAACCTATACAACTTACTCTTTTCTAGGTAGGCCTTAAATCCCAATCAAAGCTAATGTTGGATGCCTCAACTGGAGGAAGTATCAAGTGGAAGACGCTAGAGGAAGCTTATGAGTTGACAGAGAATATGACGACTAATGATAATGAAGTGTATACTAAGAGATCTCATTTTCAAAAGAAGGGTATTCTAGAGCTTCAATCTTAAGATGCCCTGTTGGCTCAGAACAAGATCATGACTCAGTAGCTAGAGACCCTCATGAAGAAATTGTCACAACTTCCCCAAGAGTTTTAAAATGCCTCTATAACTCAACTCCAACAAGTGAAAAATTGTTAGTTGTGTTGAGGAAACCATACCAATGGGCAATGTGCTATGCAAAGCAGATCTCAGGAGGAAGTTAGTTATATGGGCAATCAAGGCCTACCAAGGAACTAAAATCAAAGATGGAGACCTCACCAACACTTGGACAAGACCCCTACATTGTAAGACCCGTAGAATTTAATTAATTAAATAAATAATTAATTAATAAATACGGGAGGGGAAATAATTATGACATTAAATTATGGTTGGTATGACGTGAAAAAGTGCTAGCTCATGTGGTTGAGAGCACTTTGATTGTGTGAGAGGACTTGGGTTTGAGTCCTACGTATACTAACTTTTGTGTTATTGTTTTATTATTTAAATCTATGAAAACATGTTCTGGTATGATATGATGATTGAATTGTGATTGCTAGCATGAAATATGAATTGGTTAAATGGTTTGATATTGATTTGGCGATTGCATGGTTATGTGTTCAAGCCTTGGAGAACTTACATTAAACTTTTTTTTTGGAATTTTTGGCTTTGACTTGAATATGGAAAGGTTGAAAGAAAACCTAAGTGAGTGGGCAGCCAAAGGAGGCTGGAAAGGCAGTCGTAGGGGAGTTGAATGGCACATTATGTCCTATTCAATGCCATTTTCGTTTTGGGATTAATCACTTAGTTTTAGGTACACTTTAAAAGGTAAAATTAGGTTAAGAGCTAAGGTTTGACAAGCTGGAAAATATACCAGAGAGAGAGCCTGAAAAATCTGAGAGTTGTGAGACTTGAGGGAGAGTTGCGGTGCTGAATTGTGAGGAAGCAAGGAAGGTGAGTGATCAAAGGAGAACCTTACAAATTGTCAAAGTTTAAGCGAAAGGATCCAGGTTAGGGGAGCTGTACTCCGTAATCTTATGCTTATTATTAAATAATGTGTGTGTATGATATGCTGGATTGTCTGTGCATTGTTAACTCTGTGTGGAATTCTGCGTAAATTCATGCTTTCTGGGTTCCTGGAAAAGGAACCGCCTGGCGGCCGGGAGTGTGCCGCCAGGCGACGCAAGGCGTCTTAACCACTTTCTGGGTCTGTTGATGAAGCGCCTGGCGGGACTGGTTGAACCGCCAAGCGGCGCAGGGAAATTTGACTCGTTTTGGATTTTTTGGAGTTCTGGGCTAAATCTAATCGGGGCAAAAGTCAGTGGTGAATCGTATAAAGCGATAATGTTAACCAACAGTAGGTATGGTCACCTAATTAATGGCTTAATTGAATGGAACAATGTGTGTAAGTTTAGGGTTGAAGGTATGATATCTTTGATTGCTATTTGAATTGAATTACCGTGAATTGGATATAGGAATAAGAATCAGTGTAATTAAAATATGGAGTCGTTGTGATTGTACTTGAACTGGATTACATTGTAGTGGGAATTCACAAAGGTGGAGAAATGGTGGGGTTTTGGGTGCGGGAAAAATCTGGAAAAATACCCAGATGGTAAGCACCGCCTGGCGGCACGGGGGCTCGCCGCCAGGCGCCAGCGCAATGGCAGAGATGCTACAGGCTGAAGTGTTGTGCGCTGAGGTTGGATACTGTTTTCCATTGGGTTGGAATCAGTGGATGGAAATTGTGATAGTTGGGATGGTTTGACGAGGGAGTCGTGTATGAACTACAAGGGTGAGAAATTCCTTAGGTGGCGGTGATATCGAATATTGGAGGTCTTTCTATATTATGGCGTAATAGGGATTCTGAATACTGGTTAAGTTGGGTACAAGGGGGTTTAGCAAATTGACCAATTATTGTGAATGAGAGTCCAAACAGTGAAAGAGGTTTGACAACAACTTAGTGGTAAAGAATCTAAGAGTACTAATAGGTTAAGAAGGAAGGAGCTTAATATCATAATTGAATGAGTCTTGTTATCAAGCTAGGGAGTGAGGATTTGACCTCACCATTGTTAGTAACCATTTAAGTTAAATAATATTGGGGATTGATCAAAGGGAAATGAGGTAAGAAACTGTGTTAAACTTGAACAGTAAAACGAGTATGCGTTGTACTGTCATGGCGCCTGGCGGTGGGACCTGGACCGCCAGGCGGGATCATAGTGGGGTCTCGAGGCTTGGTGCGCCTGGCGGTGGAGGCAGTTCCGCCAGGCGGTCGCTGTTGCGAGAGAAATTTAAAGGCATTGTGCGCCTGGCGGTACGCGACACCCGCCAGGTGGTCTGAGAGTTGGCAGCGCCTGGCAATACGTGTCCCCCGCCAGGCGATTTGTACTACTGCAGCTTTGAACTTTGATTGTGTATTTGTGATCTACAAGGCGTCTAGTGGTGCTTTAAAGGTGGGGTTGCTGGTGTTCCTTGAGTTGTGGCTCGGAACGCATCCCTTGAGTTGTGGCTCGGGATAGGGGTTAAGCACGTGGTATTTCTTGAGTTGTGGCTCGGAATAGCATATCTTGAGTTGTGGCTCGGGATGGCGGATGAACACGAGGAACCCTTGAGTTGTGGCTCGGGTTGGCGAGTGTTGCCGGTGTGAGTGTGCTGGTTGTGGCCAGTACGGATGGGTCCAAATAGATTGCCCTCCTCAGTTGTTGGCTGACGAGTTTGGTAGTCTTGGGACGATATGGACTATGTTCGTATATGGGAACTCTACCTGGCGTTACGGTGTATGATCCATAGCATGTTTTCCCGCACGTGCTCTATCGATTGTGGCCGATAGGTATGGCAACAAGTCACCTTGAAGTAATCCTTAGACGATGTAGACCACGAATAATCCGATTTGGGGGTCAGATAGTAGGAATAAAAGTACAGGGCAATGTGGGATGTTAAATTAAGTACTGTGATACGTATGCATGTTGATTTATATGTTTGTAACATTGTATATATGGTTTATCTGCTAAGCTCACCCTATCTGCGTGTGTTTGGCAATGATCGTGTACGTGGTACACGGGAGCAGATGTTGATGATGCAGGTGACTCAGGTGCAGCTTAGTCGCGGAGAGGGGTTCGACTTGGGAAACTCTTATGTTTTATTTGTTGCTTTTGAAAACAGTTGTAAACCCTGATGGGTGATTTTATAACATTGTTCTTTTAGTTTGGAACGTATGGATATGAACTCTATTTGGGTATTTAATAAATTTTAAATTTTCCCGCGTTTTGGGAAAATGAGGTATTCTTAAATGCGATGATTATTTTATTTCTTTTATTTTATTTATAAATCCGTAATATCCCGACGGGATGTTACATACATCAACAAACTTACCCAACATCCCTCTTTGTCTAATAGAACATCCAAGTTTGAAGACATGATGCAGCAATTCATGCAAATGTCAATTCAAAATCAAAAAGAACACTGATGCATCAATTAAAAGCTTGGAAGTGCAAGTGTGGCAATTGGCAGAGCAAGTGGCAAATCAACAAAGCAATTCATTTTCCACCAACACCGAAGCCAACCCTAAAGAGCAATGCAAGGTGGTGGTCACAAGGAGTGATAAGGAAGTGGGGTTAAATGCTAAAGGAAGTGACGAAACCAAAGGCAAGCCCAAGGATAGAGGAGAATGCAAAGATGATGAAGAGATCGATGAAGAAATTGTTGTAGAGAAGGAAGAGAATAAAAGTGAAAACAAAGAAAAAGAGAAAAAGAAAGAAGTGGTAACAAAACCACCACTAGTGAAGACTCTCCCATATCCTCTCAAGCCTTCAAAGAAAGACAAAGAAAGACAATTTGCAAGGTTTCTAGACATCTTCAAAAGACTGCAAATCAATATCCCTTTCTCAGAAGCCTTGGAGCAAATTCCAACCTATGCAAAGTTTATGAAGGAGATCTCCATAAAGAAGATAAGATTTATAGAAGAGGAAACCATAGAGCTAGAGGCAGAATGTAGTGCCATCTTTCAGAAAATGTTGCCTCCAAAATTGAAGGATCCTGGTAGTTTTACACTTCCAGTCACAATTGGGAGCCTAGTTGTGGGGAAAACCTTACTTGATTTGGGGGCTAACATCAACATGATGCCTCTGTCTATGATTAAGAAGATTGAGGAGCTGGAAATCAAGCCTACTCAGATGACATTGCAATTTCGTATAGGTCAATCAAGTATCCTCATGGAGTAATGGATGACATGCTAGTAAAAGTCGATAAATTCCTATTTCTACTTGATTTTGTCATAATGGAAATGGAGGAGGATGTTGAAGTGCCTCTCATATTGGGGAGGCCATTTATGAAGATTGCAAAAGTTTTAATAGATGTTGATGATGGAAAACTCAAGGTGAGAGTTCACGATGAAGAAGTGGACTTCAATGTTTTCGAAGCCATGTCTCACCCCAAGGATGTTGAAGGTTGCTTTAGAATTGATATTCTCGATGAAGTGCTCATGAGTTCCAAGAAAGTTCTACACACCTCATCCCCTCTAGAGAAAGCTCTAATTGATGCTTTTGAGACTCTCAATGATGAGGAGGAGAAAGAGATTGATGAGTGATTGGCCAATCTTGATTCTTTGAAGGAAATCCCTCCTCATGAAGCGAATATTGAAGATTTGAAGATTGAGAATGAGGTCAAGGAGGCAAAAGTTGAATTAAAGATGTTGCCCTCACACTTGAAGTATGTGTTTTTTGAAGGAGGTAGCAACAAACTTGTGATCATCAAAAATTCCTTATCACCCTCTAAAGAAGAGAAGTTGATTAAGGTGCTAAAAGTCAATTTAGGAGCCATTGATTGGTCTATATCTGATCTTAACAGAATTAGTCCCTTCTACTGTATGCATAGAATATTCATGGAGGAGGATTTCAAGCTAGTGGCACAATCTCAGAGAAGACTGAATCCTGTGATGAAGGAAGAGGTGAGAAAAGAGGTTTTGGAGCTTCTAAATGTTGAAATTATCCACCCTATCTCCGATAGTGCATGGGTGAATCCAGTGCAAGTGGTTCCCAAGAAGGGCGAGATGATAGTGGTTCACAATGAGAAAAATGAGATATACCCACATGGGCCGTGACCGGCTGGCGGATGTGCATAGACTACATGAAGTTGAATAAGGCCACAAGGAATGATCACTTCCCTCTTCCTTTCATGGATCAAATGTTAGAGAGATTGGCGGGCCAAGCGTTCTATTGATTTTTGGATGGCTATTCGGGTTATAACCAGATTTTGGTGGACCCTAAAGACCAAGAGAAGATAACTTTCACTTGTCCTTTTGGTATCTATGTTTATAGAAAGATGCCATTTGGGCTTTGCAATGCACCAGCCACGTTTCAACGATGCATGTTGGGTATTTTCTCCGACCTTGTGGAGAAGTGCATAGAAGTTTTCATGGATGACTTCTCAGTGTATGGAAGCTCATTTGATCTCTGCTTGACAAATTTGGAAGTTGTGCTCAAGAGATGTGTTGAAACCAATCTCACTCTTAATTGGGAGAAATGCCATTTCATGGTGACTGAAGGGATTGTTTTGGGCAATAAAATATCTTCCAAGGGCATTGAAGTGGACAAAGCAAAGGTGAATGTCATTGAGATACTCCCATTATCAACAAATGTGAAGGGGATCCAAAGTTTTCTAAGACATGTAGGCTTTTACCGACGCTTCATCAAGGACTTCTCAAAGATAGCCAAGCCATTGAGCAACTTGCTCAACAAGGATACTTTCTTTAATTTTGATGCTGAATGTTTAAATGCTTTCAATCTTTTGAAAACTGGCCTAGTCTCTGCACCCATAATCACCACACCTAATTGGGATCTTGATTTTGAACTTATGTATGATGCGAGTGATTGTACGGTTGGGGCTGTTTTGGGGCAAAGAAAGAATAAGATTTTTCACTCCATACACTATGCTAGTAAAGTCCTTAATGAACATAAAGTAAATTATGCAACTACTAAAAATGAGTTACTAGTAATAGTGTATACCTTAGAAAAGTTTTGTTCTTATCGGATTGGTTCTAAAGTTGTGATTTACACCGATCATGCTGCAATAAAATACTTGCTCACTCTAGTTCGCTGCCTTCTTGAGTCTTCTGTGTTGTTGATGTTTCCTAGATGAATCCTTGATGTATACTTGAGTGTATTTTGATGTGATTGGATAACTGCAAGTAATTTTTATGATCATGGTATGAATCGTGTATGAATTTGGGGTTAGGGTTCATGTTGGAATTGGGGGAATGAATGGACGTGATTTCTGGTGGGACCAATGATATGGTTCGTGAAATTAATATTAAGTTAAATAAGCACGATCTATGTGTGATGTTAAACATTAAAATTATGTCAGGACATGTACTGGAATTGGTAACTAGGGCTTTAAAGTGCGAGCTGGTGCTGGAAAATCTGGGATTTTCCTAGAATTTGTATGCACCGCCTAGCGGCACATGCACTGCCGACACGTCAGGTGCAAGCAACTATGCGAACTTTGCTTCGCATTGTGTTTTGAGGGTGGATACCTAAAAGTTTCTTGCATGATTTTAGGAAAATGAACATAAGGTGTGGCATTATAATTCAGTCATAATGTTAGGACTAAATAATTGTAATGGTGCTATGTTTTTATGTGTTGCGTGTTTGAGGTTCATGATAACCTATTCCAAAGTGCCAAAAACAAGTAGCACTTGTGCTACTGGTATGGTGCCTGGTGACGTGGGACGAGCCACCAGGCGATAGAGACCCAAGATAGTGGCATGGGCCAATGGATTCGCGTGGCGCCTGGCAGAAGGGTAGGCTCTGCCAGGCGGAGTCTGCTGACAGATGTACTGTAAAGGTGTGTTGCCTGGCGACACGAGGAGACCGCTAGGCGGTCTGGAACCAAGTTCTACCTAGTGACGCGAGGGGTGCGCTAGGTAGTTTTGGGTACAGAGTTGGACCGCGAGGAGGATTTCTACACAACTTTGGATGGAGGTCATGATGCGATACTTGGTTGGGGGCCTAGTTACGAGTGTAACTTGTATTGAGGTAGCACATGGCCACTCGAGGTTGTAGTTTGGTGGTTTTGGAAGTCTAGTGGAGTGTGCAAGATCGTGGCTCGTATGGATAGGTTTCGGAAGATTGCCCTCCTGGGTGTTATCCGAGGAGTTTGGTAGTCTTAGGACAAATACGGAATGTAGTTCGTATTGGGGAACTCCACTTCGTGTCGCGGATCGTGGCCGTGGCAATTTATTCCCGCGTGTGGACTATTAGGTGGTGGCCTGTAGTTGGAGGGGCGAGTAGACACTCGTGCAGCCAAGATCGATCAATGTACTCATTAAAGGGTGTAGAATCAAGAGGCGTCCAACAAAAGGTTTGGAAGTTGAGGTGTGAGAATTAGGGTGCTAACAGGGGGCATGGTTTTGAGACGCTTTATTATTTTATGTTGTAATTGTTTTATTTTAATTGAGCTAACCCTATCCGCTTGTGTTTGGCGATGATCATGTAATTTGTTACATGGAAGCAGATGTTGATGCAGGTGAGCATATGGATGCTTAGAGTCGGAGTGGGGGCCAGCTATGGGAGTTTATACTAGTTTTCTTCATGGATTTTTTTTATGGACTATTTTGTAATGAATTTTATAAACAACATATAATTGTAATAATTCAACTCCGTGGTTTTTTCATTATAATTGGCATGTTGAAATAGATTTAAAATTTTCTGCATTTTTGAGAAAGAACTTAATAATAAATGCGGTTTATTATTGTGTTCTTTCTTTTTTAATTTTTAAATTAGTAATATTCGGCTGGGATGTTACACGTGAGAGCGAAGTAGGTGAATTCTAACCCCAACAATATCTATTCATATCATTTTTAATCTTTTCCCTTCGCTAAAAGTCTTTAACTTCCAAAGTTCATCTTTAATCAATTATGCACAAATTTACTTTCATACATGAAACTCAAAATTATGGAATCATTCTTTAGTTTAAAGTAGTTATTAATTGCACGATTATTCAGTATACACGAGTCTCTCAGGAAACGATATCCCGATCTTACCGGTTACTACTTGCACGACCTGGTACACTTGCCGGAGTCCTAACAGACTACTAGTCTAGTACTGGTCCCATTTGAAGGAAAAAAAAGGTAATAGAATTATTATAATTGTAATCCTGATTTGGTTGATTCATCTGCCACACAACACATATATCTGAAATATATTTTAATAAATAAAAGAAAAATGAGCGAGTATTTAAAGAGCATTTACAACAACTTTCACAATCCAAGAATAAAGAGAAAGAGAGTGAGTGAGAGAAAGAGAGAAGATTGTAGGGAAAAAAGGCAAATGAAGAACTACATATAAATTGAAAGTCTTAAAATAACACATTGTGGTACATCAATGCCACAATAAGTGGTGGCTACACATGTTTTGAAACTAGTACTAACCGGGTTTTGAAACCTCAAGTATTAACAAGGGTTTTGAAGGCCCAAGTATTAAAAGGTGGGGTTTTTGAAACCCTAAATAGTGCTTAGGGTTTAAAACCGCATGGAGTTATGGGGTTCGAAACCCCAAGTAGTACCAGAAGTTTTATAAACCCCTAGTATGTTGCGCTAGTTCCAAGGATTGCTAGAAACCCCCATCAATCGATTAGCCACTTTAGTTGTCTTAGGGGAATTCCAAATCCCTGGTAAAACCATTAGTGGGGGTTAAAACCCCAAATATTTAAAAAATAGTCCCAACTAATTCTTTTTTAGTGATTATACATAAACTCATTAAAACAATGTTTGACATGATAACAAAAATAAAAAATAAAATTATTAAAAAGAAAAAAAATGATCAAACGATTTAACACACCACATCAAACGACAAAGAAAAGAAAAGTATAATTAAGGATATAATAAAATTGAAAGTAGCATAGAGATATCACAAAAATTTTCAAATATTTAATTAATTCAACCGTTGAGAGATAATGAAAGTTGTTTGAGCGAAACAAAAATTTCTACAAATGAAACAAAAATCAAGGATCAAAGATAATAAAGATAAATTTATTATATTACTTAGTAAATGAAATATTTACGCAATTGAAAACTTGAAATTGAGAAAGTCAAACACTCTTATGTGAAAAGGAAAAAACCATAAATAAAAATACTAACAAGGAATATAAATAATCAAATGAGACCTTAAAAATATTTGATCTACTAAAATTGATAATACACAATTTGAACATAACTACATAAAAAAAATGTGTAATCAGGATTGCGATAAGAAATGCACCTTGGAGATATGGATGAATTTAAGGATAGAACAAGCCAAATAATAAAAAGACAGAAGTAAAAAGCGAGTATCAAAAGAAAAAAAAAGGACTACAAAACTAAATACTAAGAAAATATATATATATATATATATATATATATATATATATATATATATATATATATAAATAAATAAAAATATTTTAGGTTACCTAGTAAACTACTAGTAAACTATAGGTATTTTTGTAATTTAAACAGGGACTGGTACAGGTGAAGATAGAGATGGATATTGAGACAGGTATGGGGATGGGAACGTGAACGGGACGGATATCTACGTAACAATTCCAGCCCTCATACCTAATTTAAAGAAGTATTATCCATCCCTATATCCATATCCAATCAGTATGAGATATTTTGTCTACGACAAGTTTGAAAAATACCCGGGAGACGGGTGTATTTGTCCTTCCTTGTGCTTCAATGAATGTATACTACTGCATATGAAACAGAAATACTACTAAATGAGCTTCGTTTTCCATTTATTTTGTATGCACAATACATATACCATGTCAACCATTCATTGTTTTGCTTTCACAAGACATACACCGTGTCAACCACTCATTGTTCTGCATTCACAGAGAAGGTTATATAAAGCATGTCAACCACATATTTATTCAAATGCTTGATAAAATCACCCATTAAGGAAGAATCTTGTTCCAAGGAGATCTTCTCATGCTTATCAAGTGTAAGCATAAAATATTTAAGGCAATGACTGTACTTTCTACAACGTAGGAGGGATCCATTTATAACTGGGTGTTTGAACATAACCAGCTTTTTCCAGCAATAGTTTATCTGCTTCTGCAGGACCTCTTGTTCCAGGTTTGTAAGGGATTGGCTTGAACTCCCCTTCATCTATTTGGTGCAAAAGAGGAGTGAAGATCTCCCATGATGCCTGATATGAAACAAAATACAGTCACTGAATTCGTGAATAAAATTAATGTTGAAATGGGTGGGTCTATGAAGCATGTACTGTATTACCTTCAACTCATCTCTGCGAACAAAATGTTGCTGATCACCTCTAATTCTGTAAAAAAGAAAATACCGTTTTTCATTGATATTCACAAAAACTATTTCCTTCAAATAAACCTAGTGGTAAAAGTTGGAAAGGAGGGTGGGAGAGGTTGTGAGTTTAACTCTCCCACTAATAAAAACTAACAACTAACATTTGATAAAACAAAAATGTAATCCAAAATCATGTATACTTGTAACACCTTGAGATGTCTGTTCTCAAGAGACAAGCCATTAAACAATTAAACATGAAGTTGTAAGAGCAACATACGTGTCAAGAATTAGACGTTCATAAGCCTCTGGAATGGTTACTCCTTGATAACGTTGCCTATATGACAAATCTAGTTCACTTTCAACTATTTCCATATCCAGTCCAGGTTTCTTGACCTGCACAAAATCAGAGAATAGTCCATTCTTAGACATATCATCGAATTATTTTAGCAGTGTAGGTGCATTTGAACTGGTTGAGCAGCAGCAGTAATCACAAAAAGCAAGACAGCTAAACTGTGACAACACAGATCAAAATGGATGGTATATTCTGATAGCATATCAGAAATGAATTGGAGATAACTTAGCACACATTCTTCATGTCTAGGACTTTGGAGATAACTTAGCACACATTCTTCATGTCTAGGACTAGACATGTAGCATATGCTGCTTGTAGGACTGGATACACTTAGATAACACTTGAATTTATGATCGGAGATTTAGAGGAAGATATAGCAGAATATTGTATAGAGAGAGTTTAGAAACTGGAAATATTCTTTTATTCAGTGAAAATGTGAAAAATATGTTCTACATATATCCATATATGTAAACTCGTAATACACTTAGTTGAGACTATGTCTGAGGCTACTACTAATTAAAAAGAAATTCCTAAAAACTATTACTCGTAAGTCCTAAATGCATTTTATTATGTGATATGCGATACGAACATACCATTTCCTAAGTGCATTATTTCCAACAGAACTTAACATATAGATTTCTTTCATGAACTCAAGATAACAAGTAAAAGAGATAAGATGTGGCCGAAAGCTGACTACAAATTAACTAGAAAAGTTGTCATTTGCATTTCAGGATAATTGATTCAAAACTATGTCATGATATCTTTACATTTTTCAATACACAAACACTAAATATCTAAATTTTAACACTAAAAAATACTTTCCTGAATGACACATATGAAACTTCCAGAGGTAATTAAGCCAAACAAATGGCAGAACAGTTCTCGTTAAGTGTTATCAGCATGATAGACATACTATTAGCTTCATGTACATAGCTTCTGAGGGTTGCAGGCGTATGACAAACTCATTTCTCTCCTGCCTCTGACCTAAAACAAGAATAAATTTACAATAAGGTCTAAACATAGGTTGAAATTTAGATCAATAGGTACTTCTGTACTCACCAAGATATGGAAAAATACACTCTAGCTAATATTTATTTTATTTTTCAATGCCTTTATACTTTGCCAATAAAGAACAAATTCCTCCTGCATGTTGCCTTTGTTGGAATTATGGATCATACAGATGAACCCCTAATAAAAACATCACTTTCGGCAGAAATAAGATAGTTTTATGCACATACACTAATATTTCTATTTGAAACCGAAGTGCAAAATAAAGTCTAACTAGATAATCCTATCACAAAAATTCCTTGTCTTTTAAAGCAATAGGTTGTATACTGTATCTGACTGCACATGATGGATGATAAATAGATATATTCAATGTCATGGTCATGATTGATATATTTACTATATATATATATATATATATATATATTTAAAGATGCATGATTTGAAGAGAGTTCACCCAAGCATTTAAAATTTGTTGGCATACACTTGAAAATGTCACCAGGAACATCCTTGAATTGAACTCTTATATCTGCCTTTCTTGAATTTAGGGCCTTCCCAGCTTTTAGTATGAATGGAACACCTAACATCAGAAAGGAGTTTGGTGTGAAAATGTCTCAATTGCAGTTCAGTTGATCAAATTTACAGAAATATATAGCATAAAAATACAAAAATAGTGCACTCAAACATACGCATAAAAAGATGGACTGAATAATTATATTCCAAAAGTTCAGCGTAAATAAAGCAATGTCAGAAATATCTCCCTATAGCATCCCTGAACCTAAAGTTCAAATTTGTCTTTCAGGAACAAGATGGACGGGTTTTTCACATACCATCCCATCTCTCATTGTTTACTCTCAGAATAATGGTTGCAAAAGTAGGAGTATTCGAATCGTCAGGTACGGTGGCATCATCTCTATAGCCTTCATATTGTCCTAGCACAACCTCATCATCTTTAATAGGCAGTACTGATTCAAGAACCTGCAATTTTTTATATCAATCAGAAAGTGGTATAACTCAGGTTTGAACACAGTCAAAATTCTCGGTAATCATAAAAAGGGACTGCATCTAGTTTCAATTCATTAGTGATAACAATATTATAGTATATGTTCTGAATGTATTGTGTGTATAATGCAGACCACACAATATGTATTTATACTATTGAATAGAATCAATTACAATAAAAACACATAATAATTAAGAATCAATCATCCTAATTTACGAGATTATGTAACAGGTAATTTCTTAGAAATCTGTAACCGTTGATTATATTCTAACAAATATAATGACGGGAAGAAAACATTATGAACAAAACAAGAGAACAAACCAAGAGAGCAAGAAAATAATGATGGGACTAGGAATGTGGGCTTAGACGTTGGCAGTAAGCCCAAGGTTTGAAGGCTTAAAAAGGAGGAAACAAATAGGTGTGAAGAAAAATGCTGAAGTGATAAAAGATGTAACAGAATTGATTAATGAGTGAGAGTGGTTGGTTAGAATAAAGGAAAGAAAAATAGGAGAGAAAGAAGTCTAAATTTTGAGAATTTTGTTATGGATAAGGAATGTCGTTTTCTTTGAAGGAGCTTGCTTGTGGCAGCAAGATGTTCACCCTACTATATTTCTTATTCCTTTTTGAGTAATTATACTAATATTATCTCCCTGTCATGTTATTCTCCTATTTCTTGTATCTGATCTCTAACATTTGGTCTGACTTGCTAGATACGAGCGGATAGCCTAGTGGTCGAAGAGGTTGTTAAAATGGTTGCAAAGGTCATCCCACTCGAGACAGAAGTTGCTGACTTCAAAAACGCTTTGCAGGTTTAGGCCATGAGAGAAAACGTTGCAGGATAGAAACTCAAGGCTGATTCCAACCATGCGAAACTCATGGAGTTATTGTCAAGAAATAGTAGAATGAAAAATGCCAATGGCTTGGCCATGAGAGGTTACATTTGATCCAAACAACGACCGATTTGATGAGTTCTGGCAATCTGTCAAGGTGGAGTTGCTGATGTTTAATGGTGAGAACCTGGTAAAGTGGATCGTGGGCCCAGAGGTCTATTTTCAGGTTCAGAGGACTCACCCTTATATTAAAGTGATTCTGGCATGGAGGGTTCCACCATCCATCTTTTCAAATCGCTCACCGACGAACGCACCAGTCTAACATGGGAGCAGCTGTGGTGAGGGTGATGTCTTTAGAGCATTTGAGGTCAATTTAACAGGAGGGGAGCGTTCTGCCAGTTTGAGCATTTGACAGTGTATATTCCGCATTTGCCTGACGACCAGTACTCTGGGTCTTTTGTCTATGGCTTACCAGAGGGCATAAGAGGGCATGTGTTAGACCATTGTCACGTTCATGCTTGATTAACTTGGCCAGGGCAGTCGAGTTAGAGTTACAGAAGAAGAGAACAAGGTGACATGGCATGGGTTTCGCTCACATGGCGACAAAGGAAAAAATGGGTTGAGCTACACTAGCTTGGGCCCAAATGTTTAGCAAAACCATATCCAGTCTAGTAACATTCATTGGAGAGAACGCGGGACCTAACCTTTGGCCAAGAAGGTCAATCCATGAAGGACAGGATGCTAGTATAACCAGAAAGGAAACTGACAATGAGCAGTGTTGTTTTGGTGCATGAGATCAAGGGGTGGCCGATTCAATGAAAAAACGGTCTTGTTACAAATGTGGGGGTCCTTTTCACCCAAACCACTGTGTCCTGATCGTTAGTTAAGGGTGATGTTGTTAGAAGAAGAGACCGAGGCCCAAAATGTAGTAAGAAAGCAAGGTCCCTCACTGATTTAACAAAGAAAGATGAGTTTAAATGGAATGAGGCAGCTCAAGAAGCATTCTAGTAGTTCATGGTGAAGCTAACTATAGCCCTTCTGCAAGCTTTACCAGACTTTTAAAAGGAATTTGTGATTGAAAGTTAGGCTTTAGGGCCAGTTATTGGGGTCATTATTATTCAAGAAGGTAAGCCAATTGTGTATTTCAGAAAAACTTTGGGAGCAAGAAATTTGTCCAAGTTGGCCTATGAGAAAGAGTCAACGGCAGTGGCCTTAGCTATTGATAATTGAAAACTGTATTTGTTGGGATAGAAGCTCCCAATAAAGACAAATTAGAAAATTTGGAGCCAATTGCTCTTAGAAAGTTTGACTATTGTGCATCAACAAAATTGTACTGCTTAACTATTGGGTTAACAATTTGATATTCATTACAAGTCGAGTTTGGAAATTAAGGGCAGAAATGCTCTCTCACGTAGAGGTGGTGAAAGTGGCCTGCATCAGATAGTTCAAACCCTAAGAGGGAAGTAGTTTATACAATAGTAGAAAAATTCATAGAGATGCAAAGTTAATGTAAAAAATAACATCTTTAAAGCAGGGTAATGAGGCCAAAGCAGGATTTGAATATAAAAGGGGAGTGTTTCTGTATGAGGAAAGATTAGTCTTATCCTCTAACTCCTCATGGATTCTCAAGATGTTGCACAGATTCCATGAGACTCCTTAAGGAGGCCACCAAGTATTACCAAACTTATAATAGGATAACTACTAATATGCTTTGATTTGGTGCGAAGAAGATAGTCCAACAATGTGTGTTGAAGTATGACAATGCCAAAGACAGAAATATCTAGCAAATACTTCAAGGGGATTGCTTCAACCATTGAATATTCCCGAGAAGGTGTGGAAAGAAATCTTTGTAGATTTCATAAAATGTTTAACATGGCCCAACGGTATATACCCAATTTGGTGGTAGATGATATTAGAGGGGTCATTATTGATTCATCTAGATCATATTAGAGGGGTTAGGGAGAATATAGGGGAGAAAAAAGGAGGAGAAAGGGGAAGTCGGGATTTTGGGAATTCTGTTATAGGCAGGGAATGTTCTTCTCCTTGAAGGAGCTTGCTCTGTGGTAGTAGGATCTTTAGCCTACTGTATTTGTTTTTCCATTTTTTGATTAATAATATTGATACAATTTCCCTTGTCTTTCCACAAAAAATTAAATGCAAAGAGACAAACCTTCACTTTCTCATCTCGAATGTGTTCGGCCTTGAGAGAAACTGGTTTTTCCATAGCAACCAAGCAAAAAACCTGAGTTTATAGAAAAATAATAAATGTTGAAAAAAAATGTAGACACTGAAAAAATCGTGAAGTTTGTTAAAGCCTATTAAGATTGGTCTTGCAATCACTGATTACAGGAAGATTCAGGCACTTTCATAAGAATTGCTAAGGTCTGTTTGAAATTCAATTTAATGATTAATGAAAAGAAAAAAAATCAGAGCTTAAATGATTTAATGTTGTTTGTTTAAAGCTTACTAAAAACAAATCAGTGATAAATATTATCCCTTATACACCTTCATCTCTCTCTCAGTGATTTTTCACCTAACTATTATAAAATGCAATGCATAAATATTCAGCACAAAATATCAGTACATTCCACAACAACGTTATTTTGTTTTATAAAACATAACTCTAGTAAGATTAGAAGTTTAGGGGGAAGTGAATTTAAACAATATTGGTGCATTTGATAATTTTGTTTAATCCGCCAAGATAGTAATGTAAAAATATATATAAGATCTTTTTCAGCCTAAAATAAAGGCCGTACCTGCAGCAGATGATTTTGAATTATATCTCGAATAATTCTGCCGAATAAAAATTACGTTAGTGATTTTTTTTTTCCTAATCTCAATAATATAAAACAATATAAAATAAAGCTTAATCATGGACGGATGGTACTTAAAAAGCTAGAAAAGTTTCACTGTCAACATAGTTAACAAAAGTAAAATCGGTATACACACTTGCTTTTTCCAACTAACAATGTGGAGAAATAAGATTGATTTGGTAGGATTTAGAAGGGAGGGTGAGAGATGTTGTAGGTTCAACTCTCCTAGTAACAAAAACTAACAATTAACAATTGCTGATAAGAAAAAAAAAAGATATTACTTCATTTGACAACCTATTATGGCTTTAACTTGTCACTAGGCAGCTTAGTTTAAAAAATAAATGACTTACTACACATACCCATATTGGTCAAAATATCCACCTCGGCCTTCAGTTCCAAAATCTTCTCTGAAAACGATCTGCCACAGAAAAACAGCCTAAAACTCAATTTGAATGTGGCATGCAAATGTTTGGTCATGAAGTAGATGAACTAGGTAATAACAGACAGAATTTAAAAGGGCCACAGAAAAAGATTTGACAGTTACGATGAAGCAAATTAAGAAATACGAATTGTCAAGGAAACTAATAAGGCCTTGTTTGATTTCAATGGTAACTCCCTCACCTGCACATTAGCAATGTTGTCACGGTTCCATTGTGGCACGAATAACCGGTTTGCAAAACGAAGTACTAACTAAATAGAAGTCAAATGAAGAGGGTTTAGGCCGATGAAGCAAACAAAAAGAGAGTCATTAAGTAGTCATTTACTACCATATTCTGCACTAGTTCCTTCCCTAAGTAGTGATCAATACGATAAATCTGGGGTTCTTCAAACAACTCTCCAATCTGGGTACTGAGTTGCTCTGCAGATTCTAGATCCTTACCAAAAGGCTTCTCAACAATAATACGAGTCCACCCACCAAGATCAGCTACAAAATGAAAATAGATGAAATCATCAATAAAAACAATGATGGAAATGAAGATGCAACTTAGGCCAGGTAGAGAAATTAGACGCATTTACTTGGGATGATGGTGTTAGGCAGGAGCTAGCACAAGTTGATAACAAAAGACAGGATTGCAGGTTTATTACAGAGGAGGCTTAAGAAGAAAAACTCAGAATACAATTGTAAGGCAACTTTTACAGTTAAGAGTTAGTTAGCAGAAAGAAGTCCTTTAATAGGAGGAAGCTTAGAAGGAAAAGGGGGACAGTTTTGAGAATCGAGAGACCTGTAACTACAATAATCCAGTGGAAAGGTGTCAGGATCCAAGAATTGAAAAGAGAAAGGAAAGAAATATTTTTTTAATAGAATAAAAGGAACACGAAATAGAAGAGCACTCTCTCTCCTCCAAGGGTTTTCACTTCACAAAGAGCTAATACCCAATCTACAAAATTAACATCCTTTTCTTTTCTCTCCTTCCTCTATTTATATCTAACTAACACTTCAAGTAACTAACTCATTAATATTCTAAATATCTTATTAGAATTCTAGGTATGAGAGAAAACAGAGAAAAGATTAACAGAAAATGAATGGAATTATTATTACACCGAATGAGAAAGAAGACACAAGTTGAACATATATAGGATGAGTTACAAAGGCTGGTTGCATGCGAAGACCATAAGAAAGAGTGCCCTTAAGGTATCTAAGGATTCCTTTAACAGTTGTCCAATGAGTACCCAAAGGACTTGACATGAATTGACAGACTTTGTTGACATCAGAACTATTTCCAGGTCTTGCAAGAGTAGCATGTTGCTAAGCTCCAACGACTGATCTGTAAAGAGTAGGATCAAAAAATAAATAGTTTGCAAGATGAGGCCATACATCATATAGGTTGAGATTCAGTCATCTTTGTTTTATGCAAAAGGTCTTTAATATATTTACTTTGAGTCACCACAACATTCTTGTCAAAAAGATAGTTGATTTCAATACCTAGAAAGTAGGAAAGTTTACCCAGCTGCCTGAGAAAAATTAGAGCGCAACTTCTGAGTGAGTGGCTGAATAAGAGATACAGACGTGCCAGTGAAAATGATATCATGAACATATACCAATAGGTGAACAATATGAGAGTCATATTGATAGGTAAATACTGAAGGATCACATTTACTAGAACGGAAACCAAGCTGAAAAAGAGTTGTGATGAGTTTCTTAAACCATTGTCAAGGTGCTTGTTTTAAGCCATAAATGGCTTTATTATGCTTGCAGACCAAAGATTTATCTGAGGCATCAAATCCGGGAGGTTGGACCATATATACTATTTCTTCAGGAGTGCCATTGAGAAAGGCATCATTAAGATCCAAATAAAACAAATCCTATCCATTTAGTTAAAGCAATAGTAAGAATAGTTAAGACGGTAATAGGTTTGTTAACAGGAGACAAAGTTTCATGAAAATCAAACTCATGAACTTGGTCGAATCACTTGGCAACTAATCTGGCTTTATATTTGTTAACAGTTCCATCAACATTTTCTTTTACCTAAAAACCCATTTATGACTAACTGCTTTCCTGTCAGAGGGTAAAGAAAGCAGATCCCCACTGTCATTATGAGTTAAAGCATTATACTCCTATTTAATCGAAGATAATCAGCAACTGATATTATGCAGCTGAGACCTTCTTTGCAAAGGCAATGACTGAGTTCTGCATGTGTTGGAGGGGAAGGTGGTGGAATATTTTTTGAAGGCACAGATCACTATGCTCTTGATACCATATTGAAAGAATGTTATATTCATAGTGAATCTAATATGTATAATATGATGAGTTAGTAAATTCTGCGCTACAAAATCCTACATACAGATAAGAGAATTATTATTAGGTAGACAAGTAATTGTAACTGACCAATCATGTAGGTTACAACTAAAAACAGAACACTCAGTTGCAACTGACTAGACACTTAAAGCCCTGAGATCTGTTTAGTTGATTCTATCTATCAAACAGACTTCCAAGTTTATTTCAGAATTATTTCCTAGCATAAACACAAAAAATATGACAAAGCCACCAGTAGTTATGCAGTAAATCCGAAATCAAAGCAACGTTTCATCCTCTGGAAGCAGTTATATTTTACAGTATAGACCAACAGCAGTGACTTCAATACAGAACCAGTGTCAACAAGATAAAAAATCACAAAGAAAGAACACAAGAAATCTGCATTTTAGATTTTATTTTTAAAAAAATTGAAGAGCTGAAAGTGACCTCTGAAGTACAGACTGGAGTAGTTATCCGACTGAGAATTACTTCTAGCTGGTCTTGAGCTATGGCATACAAGGTTTGTTACTCTTCCCCAGTTAAGAGTTCTTATTAAAGTTTGCAACCAAATGTTACTAGATTCATATCAAAACAATGGATGCTAAATCTTACATTTGTTCATGCAATAAGTCTTTATCATCTTGCAAACTGATGGGTATACTGTAGGAGGAAGGGCAAGATAGAAAAGCCTTCGGGAAGAACCCTGAGCGCTACTTTTCAAAGATTCATGCTCTGAAATCTCTTTATCCAAATTACAGAAGCCATCCTTTGAATCATAAGAGCCGCTTACATATTTGATCTAATGGGAAGAGAAAGGGGAAAAAGAATGAACGTTTGATCAATCAGATAGTAATTTCAGTGAGTGAATAGCAGAAAATTATAAAATGATTCAAGGCAGCCAACACTAACCAGATGCAAGAACTTAGATACTTCCTCCAACTTCTCAGAGGAAGAATCTTTGCCAGGAACAAGATAGCTGCACATCAAACAACAACCAATTTCCTATCATTTATTGTACCTAGAATCTGCTTAAATAAGGGATGAAAATGACAAATATCATAAGTATAGAACAAGAATAAAAGAAGCAGTAAGCAAACATGTAAGACAACAATCATGGAACAAACTTCAAATTCATATTTAGTTCGGTTTATTTTTGTAAAATAGCCACTTAATTTTGCTATATTAGAGATCTTTTGAGAAATAAGTGATTTTTTTTACCAAAATTAAGTTTTACTAAACATGCTATAAAATTTTAATGTTATATAAAGACGGATCCATGCTCTGTTATTTCACAGGATACTGATGCATTTGAAATAGTGTTATACTTACATAAAAGAAATCATGGTTGTGAAATAGTAGAAAGAAATTGGTTTCCACAATTTGTTTAATTTATGTCTATATATATTAGGAAAGATATACATTGTGCAACTTAAAAAATAAAAAAAAACTCACCCATGTAAGCGGTTTTTCAATTCGTCATCAGTGATTTTTGTCCTTGCATAGCCAAAAATACAAACCTCATTTCGTGGTAGGAATCCCTGCAAAATGCCACCAAAATTTAGAAAAATTGTTGGTTACTTTTAGAGAAGCATACATCAGTTAGAAAATTCTCCTTGTACAAGATGAATTAGTAATAGATATCTGCTTAGGTTATCATGTAGAATAGAATATAGTTTTTTCGGTATCCAACAAGTATTTTCCTTTAGACGTAATCTGTTTCCCACAATCGGGTATTAAATCTTCGACACCTCTCCCAGCAGAGATTCAAACCTTGGTTCCCCATCTTGTGAGAACTAGTCCCTTCTAGTAGATCCAACACCGTTGATCATAGAGGGATTGCTACACAGATCAAACAATGCCAGTGTGTTTTGTAATAAACCAATTTTCTGTACAGGCTATTTAGATTTTATATCAAAATCCTATTAAATGGTTTTAAATAGAGTTTACATACCCAGTCTCAACTTCCAAGTCAATACAAAAGAGGTGTTAGGCCGTTCACATCCAATTAAAATTTTATCAAATCTTAATTTCAGTTAGAATATATGAATATGAAGAAAATTTTTGAACAAATGCTAGATTAGAATTATAACATTCTGATACACATTCCATTAAGGGTGTTTCAGTGGTTCACTAATACTTTAATGATGATCTATATCAAATCCTTTTGTTTTAATAACAAGCCCTGCAGCATGAGTGGTCATGCAAGTTCATTGGTAAAGGTGGGATAATGTGTTGTGTAGTGTTTATCAGTGTAGGTGCTGATTTTATAGCTACTGGTTGTATTTAATAGGTGCAGGGGATTGGATGGTTTAGTGTTGGATCAGGTCTTGTACATGGCAGCTTTAGGAGAAGCTTAGGTTTAATGAGAATCCATCAAATTTTCTATTTGTTTAGTATGTCATTGTCATGTACTCAACCTCTCTAATACAATTATTTTAGTCTTTCAAAAAAGTAGGCATTAAATAACTGGTCCAGAAAGGTTATTCTTTATTCCTTTTTTTAACACACAAATCTTAGGTTATCAAACCTGCTCATATAGGTGGAAAAGTGCTGGAAACGTCTTTTTCTTTGCAAGATCACCAGAAGCACCAAGTATAACAATGGAGAGTGACCCTGTCTCATGCGCATTTTCTGAATCCCTTGATGAAGGGGATTCAGTTTTTGAACTTTGCCTTGTTTCAACATGCCATTCACTTGACTTCATCCTCTATCAGCAGCACCAAACAAATATAACCTTCTGTCTGGCATCAAACAAACAAGTTGAAATTAACCAATATCCTTCAATGATGTTAATCACAGAAACCGTATTGGAAAACAGTTCATAAATTTAAAGCTTCAATTCCTACAAGACCAGCTCCTTTAACTTAAACACCTAACTTTCAAAGGTAAACTAAGTTTAGTTTAGTGTCTGATAAAATAAAAAGTGGATCCAAAATTCCAAATACCAAACCAAACACATACTAGTCACTCATGAAAACGATCACCCATTCATAAAACGTGATATGTGTAACAACAAATCATGAACATGATGGAATATCATAGTTAATTTTTTCATCCGATGTCAAATATTGCTAACTTTATCCTTTTAGAATCGAAATTCATTCTCACGATCAAACAATTCAAAACACTGTACCGCGAGCAGTATCTGGTCGAGTGGGTAATTTCCCAAACCAAAACAAAAAAATACCATTCCACACACTGATATTGGTAAAACAGATAATTAAGATTCAATCTCAATAACAAACAAAAAGGAAAAGAAATCAAATACCGTATAAACATGAAGCTTGTAAAATTTAAATCACGCTACTCATAAATAATGCTTAGCAGTCAAGAAATGTACATAAGGTAATGCAAATTACGTAGCTCACACAGAAGTAGCAGTGTTGATTGATCTTTTAAGGATTGAAAGTGCAATAGTAGCGACTTTATCGTTCAACGAATTTCCCCAGGTGAATCAATCGTGAACTATCACAATCATTGGCAACGAACTGTGTTCCTCAAGTGGCAACGTGGCAACTGCGATTTCACATTCTCCTCCATCTTCTCCTATTTACTTTCATATCCTTGATCTTATGAGTAATTATAAACTAAAACTTTATCTTTTGCACTGCAATCCTCTTTCAAAAACAATAAAAAAAAAACTGCAATAAAATTATAAATTTTATATCAGCAGCACTCCTAATAACACTTTTACCATGAAGGATGTCTCTTTATGATAAAATTACAGTTTCGGGTCAACAAAAGTAACAAAACACATATATACCTAATCCTCATTTTATGTTCTTTAAATGTATAAATCTATGACCAATATACAAATTTCACATCCTTGTATCACTTTTAATTGTATTTTAAAATGATTACATTTTGTATCTCTGTAACTATTCTGATACAAACAAAGTAAAGAGAAATAGAAGAAATAAACTATTTATCCAAAATACTACTATAATTTATTTTTGCAATTTTTCATTATAATTATATTTTTTCTTGTTTAGTAAAATTTTATACATTAAAATCATAAATTATGAATATATATATATATATATATATATATATATATATATATATATATATATATATATATATATATATATATATATATATTTATATATATATATATATATTGTTAGTTTTGAAATGATTGAAATGCCAAGAAGGGGGTTGAATTGGCTAGTTAAAAATTTAGGCTATTTTTGAAAGCTAAAAATCACCTTTAATTGAATCAATTAGATCACCAAGTTAGGATGCAAATGCTACTGAACTGTATACTTTATCGGTCAAAAATAGAGTTAATCGATTGATTTTACTAAACAGATTTTGTTCTGGCATAAATCAATTGATTGAAACAGAAAAACAGTCAACTAAAATATTAGGAAAAATGCAGAAATGCATATTCGTGTTTTAAACCAGGAACAATGCAGAAGAATGATCAAGACAAGTTCTAATTGATTATGCAAACATGCTCAAAGCTGTAGATATCATGAAAACATGCAAGAACACGAAAAAGATTGGAGGGTTAGAGAAAAGATTGGATCACAAGATTTG
>Ga0214543_1000635_pt1 | contig 60932 bp, 32 predicted proteins | sample CNSS2metaG_FD_160094 | JGI IMG/M metagenome (GOLD analysis project Ga0214543, IMG submission 160094) | Root nodule microbial communities from cowpea collected in UCLA plant growth center, Los Angeles, California, USA - CNSS2 | ecosystem: Host-associated > Plants > Roots > Nodule | place: USA...
TATATATATATATATATATATATATATATATATATATATATATATAATTGTTTTTTTAATTTTTTAATTTACAATTATTATCAATTTTTTATTGTTAATTTTTTTTTATAAGTTTTTTTTATATTTTGATATATTAATATTATTATTTTAAAATTATAAAAAAAATATTTTTAAAAGTGTGAATCGGATTTTCACATCCGGTTAATATTTGAAAATTTATGTTAATATTTTAATTTATATTAATTTAAATATTTAATAATTTTAATTAATTAAAATTAAAATTAATAATGTATAATTAACTTTATATTAATTTATATAAATATTTAAAAAATTATTATATTAATATTTATTACATTTAATCTTAATTTTGTTTTTAAATTTGTTAATTAGATTTCCACATCTGCTTAATATAAGTAAAATTATGTTATTTTTTTAATTTATGTTAATTTAAATATTTAATAATCTTTATTAAAAAAAAACCTTAAACAAATAAAATGTAATTTACTTTATATTAATTAACATAAATATTAAAAAAATTATTATATTAATATTTATTAATTTTAATCTTAAACCAATTTTAAAATCAATTTTTTATGTATTTCGAATGTGGAAATTCAATAAATAAATAAATAAATATATTTGGACGTAATAGTTCAAGCAATTTCTCCTTCCGAATACAAAAGAACCAATTAAATTTGAATAAGTTTCTTTATAATTGGATCATATTTGGACGTAATAGTATGAGGCTTGATTTTTATTTATTTATTATATATATATATATATATATATATATATATATATATATATATATTTTAATATTAGTTAAGCAGATGTTGACATCTATAAATGGAAAAAGAAATACCGGATATTAATTTCTGTAATGAAAAAAAAATAAAAAATAAAATATTGGATGTTGAAATTCATAAATGAAAAAGAAAAGACATAATATCAAACTTTTGACATAACGGAGAAAAATTAAATCACATTCGTAAAACAAAAGAAAAAGACATCGGATGTCGACATGCTTTAGAAAAAAATTCTTAGAAGTGAGTTAGTTACGTAGAGGATAAAAATATTGTTACTTATAAACGAGAGACAAAGTAAAAAATTTAAATTATTTTTGAGGGTACAAAAGAAGTATTTGAAGGTGCATGGAGAAACCACCTAGAGATTACCTAGAGTTTATTGTTTAGAAACTGAGCCCAATCCATTATTGCTGAAACCAATGAGAAGCAATTATTCCTGCACCCATCAATTTCTACTTACACCGTGTTTTCCTTGGAAGACGTTGTGCTGTGCTGCTGGTTGAATGTTGAAGCCCTTAAACCCTAAATCATAATTTTATTTAAAATTTATTCTTTTAATCTTTAAAAGATCTGTTTTTTCTTAGAATCTTAAAACAATTATTATTAAAAAAAATTGAAACCTTTTTCTTTCTTATTTTAAAGTCTAAAATAAGAGTAAAATAAGAGTTTTACGTGCTTGAGAACTTGAGTCGGTCCTGATTGCAGTGATGTTTTGAAGTTGCTTAGGTCGAGTTTGGTGAAAAAGGTATGAAGGGCGTTTTCAAAATTGTATTTTTGCTTTTCTTTAAGGTCAATCGAGAATTGTAAGGGTATCAGCATTCAGGATCCACTCTAAAGTATACCATCTCGAATAAGAGATATCATGTTATGTGCCCTAAAAAGGCTGTTGCTTCCTACACTCCATAAAATTTCTTCCTCCACCCATCAATAGGTTTTCGGAAAATTTTTGCCATAATAAGAGGCGTGATTGCTTTTCTGAAAGAGAATTTTGAGGTTGTTTATTGTGTTTCATAAAATAAATTTCAGAAGTGATAGGGGGCTAGAAGAAATATAACAATTGCAGGAATTGCCAAGGAAAAAATAGGGTTAGATTGAAAACCCATAAAATCATTTTCGGACTTTTTTTGCAGAATGCATTGGGTGCAGTAAGCAATACCGTACTGAAAAAAGAAATCAAGGGAAAAAGGTATTGGGCCCAAGTAAATATTAAACGAACATATCCTAAAGAGTTTCCTCTTACACTCTCCCAACTACTATTTATACTCTCCTTTTGTTTTCATATTTAAATTTCCACGATAACCTACTTTTTTTTTTCTATTTAAAAAAGATAACCTTTGCAATTTCATAATCTAAAATTTCCTTAAGTTTCATTTTTAGGGTTTCATTGAGTTCATCTTTTAATTTCTCTATCATATCAGAAAAACCAAAATGATAGAATGTGACAGCACTTTTGCTTAGACCACATACAATTATTATAAATAATGCTTACAATTATAGATTGTGATTTTAAAGGAAAAGCCAACCGAGTGATAACAGATTTTTCAAACCTGTATTTTCGTGATGAGGTGCAGGAAGAAATTTGGTGGGGTGCAATGAAGAAATTGCCCTAAATCATGACCAAGCTTGTTATTAGCCCGTGTAGAATCTTCGGCCTTTCGAATGGTTGTTTTTTCCTGCACCTCCCTTTTTTTTTCTGCATTCCCATAAAATTCATAAATACCATTTTACCCTGTGTTTAACAATTTAATAAAATCTAACAACCCTTTCCCCTTCCCTCGCGACAGCCTCACACTCTTTCACCTCCACCATCTATGCAATATCCGTTGTAGGAGAAAAAACACACCGTTTTTTCTTTATCTAAAAGAAAATGAATTTTACTATTTTTGATGATATGAGCTTGCCTATGATGAAGGAAAAAGCTTGCATCTAAATGTTAAATGATATAATGATTAGTTTGATTTATCTTTTTTATATGAATTATAAAAACATAAAAATCGAATGAAAATTTATATTTTAGTATTAATTTTAATTTTTATATATGTTGCTTTTTATTAGTTCATATAATGGTATTAAATTTTACTTTAATTTTTCAGATTGTTTAATCCGGTGTGAGAGTTACTCAACGAATATATATATATATATATATATATATATATACATATATATATATATATATATATATATTTTAAATATTACAATAGATTTCGGTTGTCCAAGGAATCAAAACCTATAATTAAATAGACTTAAGTTGTTTTTTCAGTTGTTTTTTAGAACTAAAGTCTATTCCTTTATTTATTTATTTATTTTTATAATTTTTTATTATTTTGGACTTCAATTGTAGAAAATCAGAGCCTAATTCCAAAGTTTATGGTTCAATTTAGAATCGAAGTCAAAAGACTCTCATATTTAATCTGACCTTTACATATTTTGGTTTGTGAACCGAAATACAATATTAAAAAAATAATCAGTGTCAAAATTTTTCACTGTACTAGTGAAAGATAACAATAATATGCTTGGTGCTCCCATTTATTTTTGTTTGTAGTTAGTTCTTCCTTGCAATTTTTTCCCTTTTTTTTTTGGAACGCATTTAGGAATGTATTTATTTGAATTCAATAAATAAGTTTTGAAATGTACATTTTGAAATACAATTTTTGAATATAATTCTGAGTGTGTAATTCAAAAAATATTTATGGGTATCAAAATATTTTTTTGAATATGTAATTTAAAATATTATTTCCTTAAAAATATATTTTGGATTGTAAATTTAAAATGTATTTTTGGATTAAAAATAAGTTTTGAACTGTATAATTTGAAATATATTTTTTTAATAAATTTAGAATTATATAATCTGAAAAATATTTCTAGATCTAAAAATACATTAAAGAATGTAATATTTTTTAAATGCAGACTATAATAACATATTTCTATATTAAAAATATATTTCGGATTGTATAATAAAAATGTATTTTTTAAATACATTTCAAAAATATGCATTCCGAATTATATTTTCAAATTTGAAAATATTTTTCAAAATATATATTTCGAAATACCTTAAAAGAGGGAATGCTGGATAACTTTTACCTTTTTAAATAAGAGGTGAAAAAAGAAACCTCCCTTCCGAACCCATTGAAACACACTTGTTTATATTTCGACCATTTTTATGAAACCAACCCGGTGAGGTAAATTTCGTGTTGTGCTCGTGTGACAATTACTTTAAAATTTGAAAATTTGTTGTCCTTGGCTCTCATTGGGTACTAAGTCATAACATGTGACAATTTTAAGATATTTTCTTTTTTTTTTTATCCTAATCTCAATGGTATGTTTTGAGAAAACCTAATCCTTAATTTTATTGAATTAAAATGTTTATAGGACAGTATTTAATCCTTTATGTTTTTTTAGTACTTTTACCTTTTGTTTATTTTATGTCATGTAATACTTTCTTGCTATCAATTTTGAATATAAAAACATATAGTAACATTTAGTTTAATAAATAACCTATATAAGTTATTTCACTCGGTTCTTGATTTGGTTTTATTTAGAAAACCTTTTTCTTCCGCTACATAATTTTCCGCTTTCTCATTGAAAGTCAACTTATTCAAATATTTATGAATTTTACTCAAATTATTTTTTCTTACAATATTTTTAAAAAATCGTTAGCATAAAGATTTTTTTACTTTGGATATTTTTTACTCTAGAGGTAACACTTCAACATAAATGTAGATGACGTAAATTTACACCAGGCTTAGACCTTAATGTAAATTTACGTTAGAACTAGTTAACGTTGATGTAAATTTAAGTCAGACTTAAGTAATTCCGACATGAATTTACTCATTCCATCAAGTAATTCTTTAGTCCTTAAATTTTAGGAATCACGCAATAGAAAAATAATCTTTTTAAGCAGAAGTACACCCACAAATAAAAGCAAAAAATATAAATTAAAACACACAAGAAATTGATGTGATTCGACACTTCAAGGCCTACATTCTTGAATAATAAATACAAAACTTTATTACTTAACGTGCAATCTTTTTGTCAAAAACTACAAACATTCGTACAAACTTTTCCTGGAGAAAACTGCAAAGCCTTCCTGTGCAATTTCTTGTGAACCAAAACTACAAACCCTTCACAGTACAAGTTTTTTCGTAGTGCAATTCTTCTAGAAAAAAATGCAAACATTCCAATGACACACAACTACTCAAGTCCCCCACACACCCAAGAGACATATTGAGTTGGGGTGATAATTTCAAAAGCAACTCTTTATTTTTATAATGTTTTTCTGCTACTTTCTCTTTCATACTGCTCGATATGGAACTTTTGTGAATATTCACTTAAGAACTGACACTAAAGATGGTGCTATGAGTCTTTGACGAATTGCGGTACTAGCCTGCAGAGGCGTTGCACTACAAATCTTTAGAAAACACACACCTGCTACAACATTCATGAGTTACTCTTTTCATTTATATTACTTGCTTTTGTCTCATTGGTCTTCAAACTATTTGGCATTTTGATGAGCTACTAAAATTATTTGGTGAAACATTGATTTGGTGTTATCATTGAAGTTTGAGTTTGCATTTCAATTCTCTCTTTGAAGGACTCAGTGCCACTAATCTTAATGAAGGTTTAAATCACTAACGTTCAAAAATAATCGCGATATAATCTTAAAAGCAAAATATCACAGTGAAAAACGATTTACAACTATAATTTTGGTGGCTATTTAGCGACCAAATTTGGATTCAGTCTCTAAGTGGTTTGTGACTAGGATTTTCGCCACTACTTCAATTTAGTCTCTATTTCGGTCATTAAACGATTTGCGACCGATTTTTTGTCATTTAGCGACCAAAATGGGTGATCACTAAAAAACATTTTTTTTAATAGTGATTCTCATAAATATTGACTCATTTAATTTTGTTCACTCATAGTCAACCTTTTATTTGAACAAAAAGGTGTGAACATAATTTATTAGGATTGGAACATAGATTAACAACTTATATTCCTATTTGTGAAAATGATATTTGATTAATTTTGTTGCCATTTAGGAATTGAATTCTCCTAAACATTTGCCTTCAGGGGATTTTGTAATCTTTGTTTTTCATAGTAATGGTTGGATCAAACTATTATAGGAAGGTCAAAAATTATAATTGATAATCAAAATACAAAATTTTCTATTTAAGAGTGTAACAATTTAAGTGTCATGATTTAATTACAACTCTCCATTTAATCTATAAGACAATTGATATACTCTACAGCAAAGTGTTAATTTTTCACTAGTAGACTTTGGAATATTTATTGAAAAGTTAGTTCAAATATATATTAGAGAGATAATGAGGCTGCATGGATATATTTAAGAGAAATCCTAAGTTCTCTTATAGGTTTAGGAAGATAATACAAGAGGCCTAAGGACTAGTTCAAGGCTTAGTTTAATTAAGTGTCCTAAAAAAATTGATAATTAGAGAGAACCATTCGATCTTTGGATAATTTATTGAAGATGTCTATTTCATCATTTATAAAATAAGGATAATATATTGTTTTTGATGAAATATTCAAATAGAAACATTTATGAAGTATGTATCGAGATGACACCATATGGTAGGAAATGGAATATACGTTAGGAAAAGAGACTTTAAACTTAACTCAATATTTGTAAGGTGATGTTTGCATTCATTTAGGTGTTGTAATTTTGATTCTGTTATTGGACTGTTATCAGACTATCAATTAAATATATGGTCCTACGCTTGAGATATACATGTCTTGATGTGAGAGGTGTATGTTGGAGATGTCATATTGATTAAATATAAAATGAGTTTACAATATATAAAAAACTGGAAACCTCATCTTACAAACAAATTTTATAAATTTAAGAAGTAAACTTCAAACATAACTTAACCTTACAAAATTAACTTGATTTTTTTATTTTTTTAATTTTAAAAGTATAAATATATATTTAAATAAGAGTATTTGGGATACTCCAACCCTTATACATAATTTATGTATATTGTTTCTATAATACTTTATCCTTGCAATATTAATATTCTACTGAGAGTTAATTTTTATATCTATTATTGTAACCTTCCTTGTTTTCCATCAAAATAAAAGGACTGCTAGCTATCACACTATGTGTGTAATATCCTAATACCATGAAAGTAAAAGGAAGTACTTTTTCTCGAATAAACATAATTTCAAGTGATTTATATATATATATAGATGATTATACTATTATAGTCATATACTATAATATTGGAATGTTACAATTAACCTGACTTAAAATTTATTATATCATAATTATTTAATTAACTAAGTGAAGTTCATGAGCACATCGTAAAAGCCCATGCTGTCAACAATATGAAATTGATTTGTACGAATGCATAGGACAGCAATCATATCATGTCTCTACTATATGAATTATGAAGACAAACAAAAAAATAATAAATGATTATACAATTTATTTTCATTAGACATTGGTCAATCTGCAAAAAATTATTAGACATTGGTCAATCTGCGAGTCCTTTCTGAAATTTCGTTTTCTTGGTCTGTCTACCACAGATAGATAGGACACCTGGTTTAGGGTTGGGAAATTTACAGTTCAAATATACACATCAATTATGGGACCTAACCTAATGTTAGGAAACATTATACAGAACTTTTAATATATGGATTTGTCAAAAACTAATATACCTTATATGAGAACTGTAATGCACGATATTATTTTTAACTATCACAATTATATTAAGATTTAATCAGTGATTTAATTCTCTAATTTATTATTTTAGTTCATTTTCATCCTTTTATTATTTTTTTTTCAATTTAGTTTTTTAATTTTTTAAAATATTCAACTTGGTTTTCTTATTATTTTTTATTTAGTTTAGTCATTTTTTTTCTAAACGATCCAATTTTGTTTTCCCCTGTTTGACATCAAATTAGTAATTAAATTCAATTATAACTTATATATACCTGTTAAAATATTTTTTTATAATTTATACATTAAATAACTCCATCTAAATACTCAAATTATTTAATTTTTTACACCCCACCTAAATACTCAACTTTTTTTACATTTTGGTGGAATAATTTGATGTATAAATTCATATATGATTGTTGATTCCATTTTTCCTAAGGATAGACCACAAGTTTATCGCACATGTTGAATTATTGATCTTAACCAAACTCATTCATGACTTACCTCACGTACGTGATTTGGTGATGTTATTGTTATGGTTTGTTTCATAGAGCATAATGAAATCATTATGCTATCACATGTGAACAAATATCCTGTTTGTGATTAACTATTATGACATTGTGAGTATATGATAAATAATACGCAAATGCATTACCCTTTGGATCTGATTTTGAATTATTTGGATAAAATAAGTTCATATTCACAATTCCCTTAAGGTAACGAAGTACATGTTTTACTCCAATCCAATGTATTATTGTAGGTGAAGAACTATATCTTGCTTAACAAATTTACAGTACATTAGTGTTCCTATAACCCTAAGATATGGTACTTTTGGACCAAGTAGTTCTTCATCATTTTCTTGAGGTCTAAAAGAGCCTTTATCAACATCTAACAACCTCACAACCATTGGAGTGCATAATGGATGTGACTTATCCATTTAGAACCCTTTAAGAATCTTCATTATATAAGTCTCTTGATGTACAAAAACACCTTTATTTAAATACTCAATTTCTAATCTCAAGATCCTTCATCTCAAATTCTTTCTTTAAGCAATCTTTGTGAGCTCATTAGGAGTTTTAACGATGTTTATGTAATCTACATAAATAATAATTATGACAAATTCATTTTTTAATATTTTCATATAAATACAATGAAAAATAGTATCATTTCTATACATTCTTGAACAAGTACTCACTAAGACGATTATACCACATACGTCCTAATTGCTTTAATCAATAAAGGGACTTGTTCAATTTTATTGAATAATGTTCTTTAGAATTTTCCTTGTTGGGCAAACTACATCCTTAAGAGATTTTCATATAAATATCATTCTTAAGATAATCATACAAATAGACTGTAACATCATCCATTAGATGTAAATGCATTCCTTCTTGTGGAACTAGGATAATCAAATATCAAAATGTTGTGGCATCCAATACTAATGAATGTCTCTTCACAAATTAATACCTGGTTTTTGTGAAAAAAATCTTGAGCAACTAAATGTGCTTTGTATCTAACAATTTCACAATTTTTATTTTATTTTTGTGCAAAAATCCATATGTACCCAATGAGTTTTACGCCCTTAGGTGTGTGAACTATAGGTCTAACAACCAAATCTAATTACACTTCTATTGCATCTTGTTCTGGTCAAGAAAAAGTGCCAGATAATTCTTAACCAAAAACAAAAAGAAAGGAAAATTTGTAACCCAAGCTTGAGACTTGTTCAGGTCAAAAAATAATCCGTCCCCTGACCATGGGGAGTAAAACTCTTATTTATAGAATAATCAGTTACAAATATTAAATTCTATAGATAATACAAAATGAAATTATCTTTTTCCCCTAAAATATCTCTAAATATAATAACAACCTTACATTTATTCAACAACCAATCAAATCTCTTATGCATTATCTTCATTTTTGCATTGTGTTTTTAGCTTTGCGATTATATTTCCCTCTACCCTGATTATCTTTACTCTGCTGAAACCTTTACCACACTGCAACTGTAACCGTCCTCTATGAATACCTATTACAACTCCCTATACTCTTGGGATCCTTAAGCTTTACGCAAGGAAACCTCGTTTATGACCACCCTTACTAGGATCAAAGCCTTTAGATGCCACCAATCCTTGTGTAAAAGCAACGAAACTGACGTAACCGTTGTTACCTGTGATGGTGATGAACCCATTTGCAGAGACGGCAATTTATTTCCCATTTCACCCCAAAAGTTTACCTATATGTATGTTACCCTATTTGAAAAACTAGGTTTACGACTCCCCTTCAATACCTTTGAAAAAGAACTCCTCACTATTTTGAACGTTTCCCCATGCTAATTACACCCTAACAGCTGGGCTTTCATTCGTGCCTTTCAAATTCTATGTACCCACTTCGGAATCACCCCCTATAGCAACATGTTTCTTTACTTCTTCGAATTACGAGCTCCGCACAAGCAACTATGGGTATCCCTTAGTGGAGTTAGTGGCCGAGCTCTCCTAACCTTATACAACTCTTCTTACAAGGGTTTTAAGGGTATTTTTATAAAAAATAGTAGCCCCCGATCACAGCCCTTCCCTCTTAGAAGGTTTCCCTTTATATTGGTGTCAATCACCCAACCTCCAAACCCCTCGGCAATTAGAAGACCTGGACTCTTCTGAGAAAAAAGACTGTCTGATGCTGGAACAACTGGATGTTATTTTTGATACTCAAAAATTATTAGAGCTGAAATTCTGAGTGGTGGATCTAAAATTCCACATCGGTACTTACTTTACTACTGACTTTTCACTATTTTGTAATCAATATCAACTCTCATTTATCCAATTTCACCCACTTTTGCAGAAATTCTAATGGCAATGTCTCATGAAGATATGCTAAAACGAGCTCGCCAACTCAAGAAGCAAAAAACAACAACAATCGGTGTTAGTCCTTCCACACCTCCCCCTCACATCGAACTCCATGAAGAGACATCGGAACCCGATCTCGAACCCCTGACCCAAAAATTCAAATCTCGAGGCAAAAAGATAGTCAAGGCAACCTCACAACACTCAACCTCTCAGATTCAACTAGCCCATCAACAAACAGTGGATGACACTGAAATGAGCTTTTGGCACCCCCAATTCCTTCATTCCCAACATGGTCGGAAACACAACTACCTCCGTCATGACGCCCATCTGCTAAAGATCCAAGACCTCAAAACTCTTCATGAGAGCATCCTGGCTAATCTCCCTAAGGCCGAAGCATCCAGTTTCATGCTGATGGACCAATTCACCCATCTATCCACTCAAAAATCCCTGGACTTAGAACAAAAAGAGCAATCTTTGGTGCTTTCTCAAACCGAAAACTCTCGTCTTGCTGCCGAGGTCATCGAACTAACAACTCAAGTGAAGAAAAAAGATGAACTACTTGCCGATTTAAACAACCAGCTGAAAACTCTGAAAGCCGAGAAACAAAGCTGGAACCTCAAAGAGAAAAATCTCCTTAACAGCTCGGAGCTTCTCAAAGACCAAATCGGCTCTTCCCTGAATATGGGCTTTCAACTCGCACTTGACCAAGTCCGTGTTCTCTGCCCTGATGCCGATTTATCCCCAGCAGACATCTCCAAATCCGTAGTCGATGGGCAACTGGTGGAGATCGATGACTAGAACTCTATTTAAAACTCCCTATTTTGTAGCTCGGCATTCTCCTTGTATTACTTGCCTGGTTTTTAACATACTGCTTTCTCGCACCAGACTATTTATGTTAAAATTACGAACAACATTCTCATCGTTTTATTTAATACTTAGTCTTATTTCCTACTTTTCAGGATCTTGCCATCAACTCTCCTGCCTATCCAATTTATTTTCCTAAGCCTTTAACTTGATACACTACTTTGATTAACCTATTAACTGACTCGTTTATTAGTTAAGTTTCCAATTGTACAACCAATATCCAAGTTATAAACTTTACAACTTCTATCAACAATGTTGATCGCTAATCGAGCCCTTAATTAAACCAGCTACAAACTAATTTCTATACTTCTCACCTATCACCTATAACCTCAGTTTTTAACCGAGCTCTCAGTTACACCAACTTTTAACCCATTCCTAATCTCCTACTACTAATAACTTCGATTATTAACCGAGCTCTCAGTCACACCAACTTTTAACCAATTCCTAATCTCCTACTACTAATCACTTCAGCCATTAACCGAGCTCTCAGTCACACCAACCACTGATAATCTATTACTAATGAGTTTTTGTACCTCCAGCAACTCGGCCTGGAATAGAACACAAAAGCTCTTTTAAACCTCAAGCAACTCGGCTTGGAATAGAACACAAAGGCTCTTTTAAACCTCAAGCAACTCGGCTTGGAATAGAACACAAAGGCTCTTTTAAACCTCAAGCAACTCGGCTTGGAATAGAAAAGTAACGCTGAATAACATTATATTTGAAAAATTAAAACAAAGAAATAAAAATATCTTTACAGAGCAGAATAATTTAACTAAAATAAAAACGCAAATTTGCCGCATTCCATGTCCGTGGTATCTCCTTTCCCTCTAATGTCTCTAATTTGTAAGCTCCTTCCCCCAACACCTCTTTAACACGGTAAGGCCCGGTTCACTTTGGCGCCAACTTACTATCCATCTGAATTAACTGTGCCTTCCTTAACACTAAATCCTGCGCCTGAAAACTTCGAGGTATTACCTTAGTCTTGTACCTTCTTTCTAATCTCCTTTTCATTGCTTCGCCCGAAATCTGGGCCAATTCCCTGACTTCATCTATAACATCAAGGTTTGCCCGAAGCCCAACTTCAGAAACCTCCTCATTAAACGACCTTACTCTCACAGTGTTCTCCATGATTTCCATAGGGATCATTACGTTCGTGCCGTATAGCAGAGTAAATGGAGTCTCTCGGGTAGACGTCTGAGGTGTGGTATGATATGCCCATAACACTCGATGTATCTTATTTGCTGCCATCAGTCTTCGTTTCACACCCCTTAATATCACTTTATTAGCTGCTTCAGCTTGACCATTCGTTTGGGGATGCTCCACAGAAGAGAAAACCTGCTTAATCCCAACTTTATCACATAATTGTCTCACCTGTGAACATGCAAACTGAGTCCCGTTGTCCGAAATAATTCGGCGTGGAACACCGAATCGGCATATTATGTTCTTCCAGATAAATTCCCGAACCCGACTACCAGAAATCACAGCAACCGGCTCGGCTTCAATCCACTTTGTAAAATATTCCACAGTAACAATAAAAAACTTAAGTTGTCTCACCCCTTTAGGAAACGGGCCCAAAATGTTTATTCCCCAAGTGTGAAAGGGCCAAGGTGTATTAATAGAATGCAACACCTTAGGCAGTGCATGGCTCCAGTCAGCATGTTTCTGACACGACTCACATTTCCTGACATACTCCATACAATCATTCTTCATAGTGGGCCAAAAGAACCCACCCCGCACCATCCGTAACATTAATGCTCTCCCTCCGATATGACTTCCACATATGCCCTCATGGAGTTCGGCCATGAGCCGAGATGCCTCCCTCCTACCTACACAAATCAATAAAGGTCTAGAAAACCCATACCTAAACAAATGGCCATCGATCAACGTATATCGACTTGAGTTTTTCTTTATTTTTCGCGCCTCATTCACATCCTCAAGTAACTGGTTATCCGCAAGATAGCTTTTTAAAGGTGTCATCCAAGATTCTTCAGCCATCAAAATCTCCAAGACTTGATATTTCTCCCGCGTATCGACCCGAGGAGCTACCAATGTTTCTCTTATCACCGATTTATGCTGCCCTGGTTTTTAACAACTAGCTAACTTGGATAATAGATCAGCTCGACAATTTTGCTCTCTTAGAACATGCACGAATTCAAAGAGAACAAATTTTTTTGCAATAGATTGGACCACCTCTAAATATTTAGCTAACTGCGGATCACGAGCCTGGAATTCACCCGTCACCTGACCTGCCACTAATGCGGAATCACTTTTAACCAATAACCTAGTGATACCCATCTCTTTAGCCAAAAGCATCCCTACTATCAAAGCTTCATACTCTGCTTGATTATTACTAGCTTTGAAAGCAAATCTCAAAGATTGTTCAATCAAAACTCCTTCTGGTCCTTCTAATACTATACCAGCTCCGCTTCCTTTCAAGTTAGAAGCCCCATCAATAGATAAAATCCATGATATCTCTTTAACATGCCGACCACCGACAGGTGGTTCAGATAATTCTACTAGAAAATCAGCTAAAAATTGAGCTCTGATCAGCCCTCGTGATTCATACTGTATTCCATACTCTGAAAGCTCTATTGCCCATTTAACCAACCTGCCTGATATATCTAGTTTTTGTAATATGTACCTGATCGGCAAATCCGTCATTACTTTGACCCTATGATTATGGAAATAATGCCTTAAACGCCGAGTCGACACCACTACAGCCAATGCAGCCTTGTCTATAGTCGGATATCTCACCTCAGCACCATGAAGTACCTTGCTTACGAAATACACGGGCTTTTGATCCCCTTTGAACTCTTGTACCAATACCGAGCTGACTGCATGCTCGGTCACCGAGATATATAACGCTAGATCAGCGTCCTTCTCCGATTTGCACAATACTGGTGGTTTACTTAGATATTCTTTCAACTTTTGAAAAGCTTCCTCACATTAATCAGTCCATTGAAATTTCTCATTTTTCTTTAAGCATTGGAAATAGGGAAAACCCTATCTCCACTTTTGGCAAGGAAACGAGATAAAGCTGCCATCCTTCCTGTCAACCTCTGCACCTCTTTAACATTGCTTGAACTCCTCATATTTATGATAGCTGCACAGTTGTCCGGATTAGCTTCTATTTCCCTTTCCGTGAGCAAGAAACCCAGAAACTTCCCTGCCTTAACCCCAAAAACACATTTCTCGGGGTTAAGTTTAAGCCGATACTTGTTGATCGTAACAAATAACTCCTCCAGATCTTCCTCATGCCTTTTTTCTTCTACCGAGGTGACTACCATATCATCAACATAGGCATGCACATTTCGCCCTAACATGGATACCAAAATTTGATCCATTAGCCTTTGGTACGTAGCTCCTGCATTTTTTAACCCAAAAGGCATCACCCGATAACAATAATTAGACGTTCCTCCCATGAATGCTGTCTTATCTTCATCTAATGAATGCATTTTATCTGATTATAGCCTGAATAAGCATCCAAAAAACTTAACAAAGCACAACCCGATGCACTATCAACCAACGCATCTATATTAGGCAAAGGATAAGAATCCTTTGGGCATGCGTTGTTTAGGTCAGTGAAGTCAACACACATTCTCCAATTTCCATTAGACTTTTTTACCATCACCACATTCGCTAACCAAGTCAGATACTGTATTTCCCTGATATGAGCCGCTTCCAATAGCTTACGTACCTCTTTGGCAGCGGCCTGAGCACGCTCCCCACTCAACCGTCTACGTCTCTGAGCTTTAGGTTTAGCCGAATGATTGATATTGAGTTTATGACATAAATCAGGATCTATTCCCGTCATATCTGCTACACTCCAAGCAAATGAAGAAAGGTTATTCTTCAACACTTGTACAAGTTGTTGCTCCTGTTCCAAATTCAAATCCCCTCCAATCTTTAATTTCTTGCCCTCTATGAATATTTCTTTTATCTCTCCCACGGGCTGAGGTCTTCTTTCGGAGTGTACTAATCTAGGATCTAACTCGGGATCCACGACTACTTCCGCTGTGCTAACTGAATATGCAACCTTCCTTCTTGTCCTGAGACTGTCTTCATAACATTTGCGAGCCACTTCTTGATTTACTGATAAAGTGACTACTTTCCCATCATCGGTAGGAAACTTCATCTTCAAATAAACTGTCGATATTACGGCCCCCAACTTATTGATAGAAGGTCTTCCTAACAGCAAGTTATATGATGAAGGCACATTAACAACTATATAACGTATGAATATAGTTTTAGAATCTTCTTTTTCCCTAAAAGTTGTTCGAAGGTTAACATACCCTTTGACTTCCACCTGATCTCCCTAGAAACCAACAAGTACTCCATCAAAAGGTCTTAATTGATCTATCGGTATTTGCAACCCTACAAAGGTGTTCCAGAACATCACATCTGCCGAACTCCCTTGATCGACCAGTACTCTATGAACATTCCTTCCCATCATGATAACAGATAATACTATAGGATCATCTTCATGTGGAACTACTCCTTTTATATCCTCGCTCGAAAACACAATGTTTGGAACTTTCTTCGGCCTTTCAATTTTGGCCGTGGTCATGACACTCCTTACATATCTTTTCCTAGCCGAGCCGATCTGTCCACCTCCCGCGAAACCTCCTGCTATCGTATTGAAATCCCTTAGGACGGGTGTTTCGTGCAAATCGGTAACCGAATGAGTTCCAGATGGCTTCACATCTACATCTACTTTTATGTATTTCCCCATGAGTCCCTTATCCGTTAACACCGAGAGCTGATTGTTTAAAGCATAACACAAATTAGTATCGTGACCTCCCGCCTGATGAAATTTACACCAAGCGTTCGGTCGGCTCTCGAGGGTCCTCCCTGTGTTACTTGGATAACGCAGATGTTTAGATATTTCCGCATCTTCTAGGATTTCCGCTGGAGTTAATATGAAATTGGGAATTCTTCGAGTTCGAATATACTCGGTTCTCTGCTGAGCTACGTAAGGAACGAACCTGCGATCCATCCTAGTCCGAGGCGGAGTCCTTTCTCTTCGAGATGTTTTAACATCTCGTTCGCTCTTTGTGTTAGCCAACACCCTCTTATCTCCTGCTTTTTTGTGACGCATGGCCTCTTCAGTTTCTATTTCTACCGCTGCTCTTTGTCTTATCTCCATCAACGTCTTTGGAGGGATCTGATATAAGGATTCACTAAAAGAACTAGCACGAAGCCCCTTCACAAAGGCTTTTACAAGTAAACCCTCGTTAGGATCGACCACTCTCATGCTAATATTGGTGAAGCGATTGAGAAACTGTTTTAATGATTCTTCAGCATATTGTCGTATGTCAAACATGTCTGCCATCTCCACTGGTTTGGCCTTATTAGCCGAAAATCTTTCCAGGAAAGCACGTTTGAATTCGGCGAACGAGTTGATTGTGGAGCTCGAAATAGTGTTGAACCATTCAAGAGCAATTTCGGCTAGCGTGCCCATAAACATTTTACAACGTATTGCGTCGTTTCCCCCTGATATCAACATCCGAGCCTGAAACGCTTTTAAATATAACTCTGGATCAGAGTTTCCAGTGAAGGGTGCGATCTTTGGGATCACGAAATTATGGGGAATCGGCTCCTCCATGATCGTATTTGACAAAGGGTTGGCGTCGTTAACCTTGGGATTTAACCGACTAGAGTATCGGTAACCAATCCTGGTGGCATCTAGTCTATTTTGCATCTCCTCGTTTGCCTTCTGTAGTTGTTCCTATTGTTGAAGTGCGTCTTCTAACCGTCGGTGTGTTTCTTCAGCTTCTTTGCACAGTCGCTCTCTCTCACCTAGAGCCTTTTCTCGAAGAGTCTGAAGATCTTCCTCTGCTTTCTTACGAGTTTCCTCCCTCTCCTTCTCTAACTGAATTTGATCAGCCTCCGCTTTCAGTTTGATCTCCTCATTTTGTCGTTGCAGCTCCAAGATACTCTGCATTATCTGCTGCCTAGTCGGTCCTTCTCGTGCTGCACCTCTGCCTCTATTCATCCTCAGCTCTGTCTCTTTCTGCTCGTTCTTTAGTGGGGTCAGGATCGAGTTTTACCGTACCCCACGGTGGGCGCCAATGTTCTGATCAAGAAAAAGTGCCAGATAATTCTTAATCAAAAACAGAAAGAAAGGAAAATTTGTAACCCAAGCTTGAGACTTGTTTAGGTCTAAAAATAATCTGTCCCCTGACCATGGGAGTAAAACTCTTATTTATAGAATAATCAGTTACAAATATTAAATCCTATAGATAATACAAAATGAAATTATCTTTTTCCCCTAAAATATCTCTAAATATAATAACAACCTTACATTTATTCAACAACCAACCAAATCACTTAAATGCCGAGTACAATTTTTTTGACATTTTTAACCTCGACCCTACCCCGATCTACCAGGTATCTTTCATCCCACTCGACCACCAGATTTTCCTAACTATGACCTCGGTAAAACACCGAAATAATCTCTGGCCGAGTACACATCTTTTCATTTTTGCCAATATTTTCTTTGTCGATAATCTTCAATGATCATTGGTCACTAATCCTCATTTTCACTCATAACATTCATTGTTATATTTTATGCAAACGTCTCGTCAATGTTGACTTCATTTTGCTTCCATATTATCTTAATCATGACATAATTTATTGAGATCTCATCATTTTTAATAATTTTAGAAACCTTAGGTTCTTTTGAAACTAACTCATTAATTATGTGAAATAAATCTTTTGGGATTTCCACCTTTTTTATTAAGTCATCTTGCATTTATGCTCTTTTTCTGATTCGAGAGTTTTTATCTTTGAAAACAATAGGCCTACCACACTTCAAGTGTGCCTTTGCAACCAATAAACCTACCATGCTTCAGGCATTTTATGAATTAATATGAATTCTATTTAGAGCATTAGCAGCTGATATATATGATTTAGTTACCCTTTTTCAGTTAGTAAAAACATCTCGTAATTGATTTACTAATTTTGTAAATTAATTATCCTTTGAACTTCAAGATATTTTATTGTTGATGGAAAATCATATCCAATATATATTCTCAATCGTCTTTAAGGACCCATCATAGTCGCTTTTGGTGTGGAAATTGTAACATATACACCACACCCAAAAAATTCTTAAATGAGAAATATTAGGTTATTGACCAAAAATCAATTGCATAATAGAATATTTGTGATAACGTGTTGGCTTGATGCGAATCAATACTCTAGTATGCAAAATTGCATATCCCCAAGTAGTCATTGGAAGATTAGTTCTCATAATAAGTAATGATCTTGCAACCAATTTTAGATGTTTTATTAATAAGTTTATTAAGACTCTGGCAAGTGTACCAAGTCACATAAGTAGTAACCGGTAAGATCGGAATATCATTTCCCAAAAGACTTGTGTATACTAAATAATCATGTAATTAATAACTAATTTAAACTAAAGAATGAATCCATAATTTGGATTTTTGTGTAAGAAAGTAAATTTTGCATAAACAAGTAAAAGGTAAACTTGGATATTTGAAACTTTAGAATATGAAAAAGACTAGAAATGCAATGGATTGATATTGTTTTGGTTAGATTTCACCGACTTCACTCTCATGCATATAAAACATTAAAACTCTTCTCCATTAAATTACTAATGTCAACCCACAAGTCTACTCAAACCCTAATCCCTTAGTTGAATGAGGTCAGGTTTCCGTATTAAGAGTCAATTCCTTGAATCCCTAAATAAGCAAACCCGCTTTACAAACTAGGGTTTAAGGCAAATAATGGGTCAAGCTCTATTCCTAGATACAAGTTCCATTAGGTATATTGTTCAAAGTCTAGGTTTCAAGAGATATTTTTCAATACCTAATGACCAAAATATCATGCAATGAATAGTTAAAACAAAGCAAACATTAAGTAAAGAAACAAAGACACTAACAATTAATGGAAAAAGCATATATATATATATATATATTCAAAACATTCACAAATACATGAAAGTTCAATGTCTACATATACCCCCAACAAAATGGGTTTAACTCTCCATTGTCATGGAGAGCACAAGCTTACGAAATGAAAGTGGAAGAGGAAAGAGATACAATGAGGAAGAAGGGATAGTTCCCACAAGCCCTAACAGTCCTCCAAACACTCCAAATCATGTTGTTCGAGCTCCAAAATGTCCAAGATGGGGTTCCCTCGCAAAAACACAGAGAAATAGGGCAAACATGCCAAATCAACAAAAGTGGCGCCTGGCGGAAGCTTCTCACTTTTAGGCACAACCTGTAAAACAGGTGTTGAAATTCTTTGTGTACCAGCCGACGATCTCTAGGTGCCGCCAGGCGGTGAGCCCCTAGAAAGGTTGTCACTTGGTGCTTGTTGTGGCTCGCCAGGCGTTGAGTCCCTAGAAACATGTTGTCGCCTGGCGCTGACCTTGTGTCATCCGACATTGGCTGTTTCTTCCATATTTTGATGTTTTTAAACTTCTTTTTGCTACTCAAGATTACTCACTTCGTTGAGTTTTTGGAACAAAGCTTCCAATCTACAAAAAGCATAAAAAATGGGAATCAATGGTAAATTTATATTAATGTAACCCAAAATGTATTTATTTACAAAAGCAAGGTAAAATTGAAAAAGCTATGGAAGAGTTGGTTTTCTGAATGAAATAAGACTTATATAATGGTAAAATTTAACATTATCAGTCTACAAGTCCATTTTTTAGTATGAAATGGAGAATTAGGTTAGATTAGGTTATCGATTACCAGCTCATGTCGAGGGTGCCATAGTTGACGTCGATGGGTTTGTTAGAGAGAAGCTGCTTTATGTCAATGTTGACGAGCTTAAGCAATTTGAACCCTTATTTCTTTAAATTGGAGGTACAACGGCAGAAAGTAATTCCATTCTTGTTTTCTTCACTTTTTGCCCAATCTCAACATGATATACAATGCAATATTCAACACTTGCTAAAAATTGCCACTGTACTTGAATATCAATCCAAAGAAGAAGAAGATTTGTCCCCATTTTAAACCCTAAATAAATATTTTTGCCTCGGTTCAATTTGCAACCAAGGCATATACCACATTCTTTCTCGGGTCCAACTCACATGAGGCTTATATTTCCTTCTACCTTAGGTATATTCCTAATCAAGGCATATACGTACTGCAATTTAATTAAAATAGTTTTTAACTTTTTTGAAATTAATTAACTTATATGCCTCAGGTGGCAGTCAACCAAGACCATAATGTCTTTATGCCTCAGGTATTGGAAAACTGAGGCATAATCTGGATCGTCCAGTTTTAAAATGTGAGAAGAGCGGGAGTTTTGAAAACATTTTTCAGGTTTTATGCCTCGATTGGGTATGATCCGAGGCATATAAGTGTTTATGCAGCGGTTATTATAGGAATTGAGGTATAAAAGTTCGCTAAAATTTAAAAAATGCTACCGCGTTTTGATATGCCTCGTTTGCTGAGGAACCACGACATAATGGCCAAGGTAAAATAATATAAATGCACTAGTGTCACCAACATTATCAAGATAGATTTCCTTAATAAGATAATTTGGGAGTGAGCTCTTAAGTTAATTAATTGTGCTAATAACTTTGCACATGTCTGACTGCTAATTGATAATACAAAAATATGTGACCATCTAGTAAATGCATAAAGTAAAATCATAAAATATCTAAATGATCCACGTGATAGGTGTATTGAACCACAAATATCACATATGTATTTGTTCTAAAAATGTGATTGACTAATTTCTAATATTTTTGGTGATGGCCTTATTATCAATTCTTCTTTGTGAACATACAATATATGAGAAATAATTGGATTGAAGAAGTTTTTGACTTTTAAGTTGGTGCCAACATATATTTTAAACTATTTTCAGCATCATGATAGATCGAGGACGACTCAACTAATCATGCCAAACAAGAAATTCAGTTTGATTCATAAGATTCTAGCTTACAATGACATGTGTTTCAATTATACTAATATATGTGTAGTACAAGCCATAAGAGAAGACTAATAATTTCTCGAGTACACATTTTTTATTCAACCAAAGTCTAATGATATATAGATATTCTATTTTTTCTTCATTATTTATCTCAATATGATATCTATTTAGACAAATATCCTTGAAACTTAAAAAGTTTTTATTAAACTTCTAATTAGATGTATAATGGCTCTTCGGAAGCCTTCAAATATATTTGTAGTACCAGAGATAATGCTAATATTGATTTCTCACATAACAAAAAGAGAAAAAAAAATATTATTACTCTTGAAAATTATGAGTTGTTGTACTATCAACAAAACATAACATATTTATTAGTCTATACAATACTACTACATACCAAATGATCATATATATAATTAAATTTTAGTATACTTAATAACTTTAACTCGTTGTAGGTACCACTCAAAATTAAACAACTCCACAAGTCATTTCAAATAAAACTAAGTATACAACATCATCTACGAAAAACTTTGAACCTTTATATATGTATATGTATAGTATAACAAAATCAAAACCACAAATCCATATATCAAAACTCCTATTTCACATTCTTACACATAATATGTATATTTTAATGTGTTAGAGATAAAATGAGTTCACAATATATATAAGTAACTTTAAATATCACCTTACAAACAAATTTTATAAACTTAAGAAATGAATTTTAAGTTTAATTTAACATTACAAAATCAGCTTGATGAATGTTTTTTTAGGGTTTTTCGTTACATGTGTAATATCCTACTAATTATGCTAAATAATTATTATAATTTTCTTTATCAAATACCATGAAAGTACAAAGAAGTACTTTTCCTCGAATAAACATAATTTCAAGTAATTTATATATATGTATAGACGATTATACTATTATAGTCGTATACTATATTGGAATGTTACAATTAACCAGACATAAAATACTATTATATCATAATTGTCTAATTAACTAAGTGAAGTTCATGAGGACATAGTAAAACCCCGTGCTGTCAACAGATATGAAATTGATTTGTACGAATGCATAGGACAGCAATCATGTCTCTACTATATGAATTCTGAAGACAGAAAAAAAGAAAAATAATAATAAATGATTATACAATTTATTTTCATTATTAGACATTGGTCAATCTGCGAGTCCTTTTTGAAATTTCGTTTTCTTGGTCTGTGTACCACAGATAGAAAGGACACCTGGTTTAGGGCAGGGGAGTTTACATTTCAAATATACACATCAATTATGAGACCTAACCTAATGTTAGGGAACATTGTACAGAACTTTTTATATATGGATTTGTCCGATAAAAAAGAAAACCTAGTTTATGGGTTTATTGCAGCGGAACCAGTATTGAGCATCCTGGCTTCTCCTCTCAACTTCATCTCCCTGTATATTCTAACTTCCAACTTTAATTTATGTTATTTTCATTTTATGTCATCCAGACACAGAAAATTAACTCTTTCGCTTCGTACCCACAAATTTTCTACCTTTCATCTCTAAAATTAAATTTACTCTCGATTTTGTGTTATGTCGTATTAATCATTCTTCACTGTCGTTGCAGTTCTCAAGATTAGGGTTCCCGCAGTCGGTGTTCTGTGCCTACCGACCTTATTTTATTTTGTGGGTGTTGGATTGCTGGTATATTATATATATACCCTTAGATGTGAAGTGTAATTTTGACCAAAATGTTTTTGAAATGAAATGTAATTTGGAGTTTTCAAAGTTGCACAGGATTCACTTGAGCCTCTTTCATTTGCTTCAACAGAAGAGAAAGGATTTAAACAAACAGAATGTAAGCCTCTTCTCACTAAAAAACTACTCAATAATCTGTGAAAGTCATATCAAAGTATTTCATCCATGCACCCTACTTGTACACTCATAACTTATTATCTCAGTTTTTCTCATCTGTATTTTGGTGATTTAGCTTGCCGCAGATCAGATCTTTGATACAGCATATATACTTGTTGATAGGTAATCTTGTTGATTTGGATCAACAAAGAGATAAAATATATTAATATTATGAATAGAAAAGTAGGTAAGCCCCTTCACATAGTTCAAAACAAATACACAAATGCATAGGATTTAAGAAGCAGTTACAGAAAACCCCTTCAGGTATGTTGTATAGATATATTAATGTATTGATTGAATAATTTATTATCTCTCAGACTTCAAGAAATGGATTTTTACTGAGTAATGAATAGAGGGTTCGTACACACAGAGTAGGGTGTTTTGGTACTGTACTTGTGTGAATGAATGAAACATGGATGTCTCTTTTGCTTGGATTGAAGGGAGACTCTTCAATTCTTTCTGCTGCCTCTATTTGTGTTCATATATATTCATATACTGCATATCGTCTTCTAGGTCTGAGCGAGTATTAGTCGGTGAATGAGATAACATTATATATTCATATATTTGCATTTGGACACACTCAGCTGACACTCAGCTGACAGATACTGAAACAGATACTGAAGCACATTTTTATGATTTCAGAAAATAGAATTGACAATACAGTATGAACTCAGATATCGGGAGTTACACCGACAATTCACGCGTTATGGGTAAGAATATACAAGATTGTTAATTATATAATCAACATCAAACATGAGATTAGTAAAATATAATTATAATTTTACCTATAATTATAGAATTTAAATTAATTTTATAAGTTCTTGATAACTTGTGATAAATAGTATTATTAAAACAAATAGGTAATGGTCATGAATTTAAAATTAATTAGAAAAAAGTTAAAAGTGTTATTATTATTATTATTATTATTATTATTATTATAAAATGTAATATTTGTTGATGTTTATAAAATAAAGTTATATAATAAATAAAATGCTGCTCTCGAATATAAAATTATAATTTATTTATAAAAATTATTTGTAACAATCAGCTGGTTAATTAACATTAAATACAACTAAGAACTACTAAGTTTAATTACATATTACAGAGTACAATTTTGGAGTTTCACATATATTTTATCATATATATAATTTGCTTAATAAAATCAATAAAATAAGTTATGACGGTAAGGATAAAATTGATAATAAATTATGAATATTCGAAGACAATTACTAAAAGACCCTCCTTTATAATTATTGTACTGTATTTTGTTTTACCATTTGCAGTAATTTGTTACTTGTGAACAGATAGGTCAAAAAATATTTTAATTTATAGGGTTTATAGACGTTCTACTGTTTTGATATATGGTAACTAAAAAATTGTGACATATTTGAAAAAATTCAAATGTGAAGAATCCTAGGCTCTCATTTGATATGAAATTGAATTGTACATATGCATGGGACAACAAATCATGTCTCTACTATATGAATTCTGAAAATAAAAACAAAAATAATAAATGATTCTACTATTTATTTTCATGATTTCGTTTTATAAATTTGGCTTTCTTCCTCTGTCTACCACAGAAACACGTTTAGGGTTGGGTTGTTGGCATCAGAAGCAGCGTCTGAGCATCTTTGCTCTCACCTTCTTCTTACATAATTCTAACTTTCAATTTAATTTCTGTTCTTTTTATTTGAGGTTTTAATTCAAATCCGCAATTGTTCTATTCTATCTTTCATCTTTCTACAATTAAATTTACTCTCTATATTGTGTTGTGTTGGATTAATCTTTTTTCACTGTTGCAGTTCTAAGAATTAGGGTTCCTGCAATTGGAGTTCTATACCTAACCACGCCTATTTTCTGTTCTAGGTTTTGGATTGTTGGTGTATATACCCTTATGTGTGAATTCTAATTTTGACCATTCATTCACATAATTGAAAACAAATATATGAATATTATAATTATGAAAGAACCTGTTGACATAATTCGAAACAAATATACACAATTGAAGTATATGTAGCACAAAGGATTGAATAACTAATTAAGAAAAACTCAGAAAACCCATTGAGGTATGTATAGATAGTAATGTGTTGATTGATTTATTTATTAACCTGGTGAGGCTGCAAGAAATGCATTGATACTGAGATTAGTGGGAGAGAAAGAGTGAAGGAGTTTCTTCAGTCCTAGCAAAGGTATGGAGGGTTGCTGAAGTATCTGCTGTGTCATTCTTACACACAGTAGGGGTTATTGATAAGAGGTGTTTTGTTACTGTACTTGTGTGAATGAATGAAGCAGGAGATATTTTGCATCTTCTCTCTTTTGCTTGGACTGAAGGAGCCCCTTCAATTATCTCTGTTGCCTCCATTTCTGTTCATCTTCTTAGGCTTTCAGTTCATCTCTGTGTGAACCATTTCTTGCATAGTTGTATTAGTGATTCATTTTTTTTCTAGGAGTTCATATATCCAAAGAGAACAAATACTCTTAACTATAATTAAAAAATACTCTTAACTTCAATTATCTCTGTTGCCTCTATTTCTGTTCTTAGATATAATAAAAGGATGCACACTATGTAGCTCATGTAGCATATCGTCTCTAGATCTAGACTGCTCAAAATTCCGCAAACACCTACTACTTTTAGATTCACATGTTAGGAACACATCACAAAATATTTGCTTGTGATATGATTAATATTAAGATAATTGTACATTACTCTTAGATCTATAACCTAGACCATGAAGTTTAGAGCGGCTGTTTTTTTTGCTTGCAAGAGCATTATACAAAGGTTGTTAGGTGTTCCTATATTGTGCTAGAAAGCTAATACAACAACAAAGAATAAAGCAATAACTTCATAAACTCATTCTAGTTATATATATAGAGCATTGAATAGAGTTTTTTTTTTTCTTGTGAAAATTTATAAGGAGATTCGTCAGATTTTGGTATGTAATAATGTTTTATAATCAATATATTTCTTTGCTGATTAAAAAGAAAATTTTGCTTGTCAAGGAAATTCGTTATATTCTTGAATTTTTATCTTCACTAATTAATAAGATAAGGAAATATAGGATATCCCAATTCATTCATAAGAATTCACAAGATATAAGGTTTAATTTGATTATATACAAATAATAGTGAGTGAAGTGTTATAACACAATATATATATATATGTTAAAGTCAAAATCCGAGTGTTGTTTGTATGGATTGGAATTGATGTTCTCCTCTGTGCATCTGCAGCCATGACTGAGTACTGCATTACTTACCTGATTTGCAGCGACCAGGTTCTGCACCCACACTTTTTCCTCCTTTTTCATCATCTTAATGGTACAAAACTTTGTTTTGTTCAACTTTGAAATGATTGCTCTCATGTATATGCAAGTGTGACTTTGTGTGTGATAACTTTTACATTACATTTTTTCAGGGATTTTAGTTCAATTCTTCCCTCGGTGACTGAAATGGAAACAAAATTTACATAATGTGTTATTCATTCAATTTGTATTCCTTCAAAAACTTGCCTTGTTGAAGGTATCAATCTAAACCTTAACTATTTTCCATATGTGATTTAAGTGCACTGTACTACAAACAGATGATAAATTTGTTTGGTTTTGGAGCTTAACTTCGTTTTCTGTTCAATTGATAATATAACATGGCATAATTATTTAGTGAAGGAGGATCGAGTAAAATATAACATTATATATTGATTGATATATTTACATTTGGAAACACACTCAGCTAACAGATATTGAAGCAGATCTTGATGATGTCACAATATAGTGTCAACTCTGATCTTTGGAGTTACCCTCGAGTTCTGTGTCTGTCTACTGATTTTCAATAGTACATGAACTCTGCTCTTTGGATAATTCTTTTCTAATTTATCATATTTTAATCCATTTTAACAAAAAAATTATGTGAGAAAAAGCTGTGTTATAATATGTTAATGGTCAAGTAAAAGGAGGGGAAATAAGCCTTCTAATCTACTTTCTAGTACATTTTTTTTAATATTATCTTTTTTAATATATATATAATCCACGATCTTTCTTTCTCTTTTCTTCCTTCTAACCGCTAAGCCACCATGAAAGTATTGTTTTCATCTTTCAACAAAGAATGCCATATAATCTAAGGCACTTTAAGTTTTTGTTTCTTAATCCACAATAACTAATGTATACATAAAAAGGTTTGAGATGGAATTTAAACTTTTTTTATTGTCTTGTAGTAGAGTATTACAAAATGTAGTCTAGACAACGAATTTGGATATATTTGAGGTCAGAATTTGGAAGTGTTGTCTATTTGTTATACAAATTTTCATATGGTATTAATTTGTGTTTGTCTATAGACAACAAGTGTGGTTTTTCTCTAAATTTAGAGTTTCCACATATATTCTTGGTATTGTAAAAGTTACAAATGCTTATAAACACCTATTATTCTTGCTGTATTTATATTTGGACAATTGAATAATAGAGTTTCATTTTGTAAAACAACCAAAAAAGCTATTTAATAAATTGAAATTGAATTAATTGAACAAGAAGGTGAAAAAGGAGTTCAAGTACAAATTACAAGATGTATTGATGAAAAAGAAATAGCACATGTCGAATAGATAAGAGAAAGATAAGAGAAAGTAGAGTTTCTTTAAATACCATTCAAACTAAAATTGAATATTGTTATTATATACAATTCAAACTATTTATGGAGTTTTAAAGATAAAAGTTTAGATATTTTTTAATAAACAAAAAGATGTTCTTCTTTCTATTAAATAATTTAATATCCTTTGATTTTATTTTGCTATTAGTAGAGTAATTCTCGAATTAGTTGATGATGATTTTTTGGTCCAACATTGTTCTTCTACTGATGTCCCATGTGGGTGAGACGAATTTAAAAGCAGTGAAAATTGCTTCATTTTAATGATAATTGCGAAAAACAACATATGGAAAAGATGGGTGATTTTTAGGCATAAACTTAATCACTTATGTTGTTTATTTCTTTCAAATATTTTTAAATATAATATATGAGAAATGATAATGATAGTAATATATCAATATTATAAATATTTTAAGTTCCATTCTTTTCATTTCTTTTAATCAAACATATTTCATTTCCGTTCATTTATTGTCTCTTTCTATATATTTTTTTTTTCAATTCCACTTTTAATTATTCAATCCAGTCAAAGACATATTGTACAATATTTAAATTTTTGTGAATGACGAAAAAGTTTTTTTTTTTTTTCCATCAAGTTACAATAATACATATAAATATGGTACAATGAGGATCAGTCCATACGAGTGTAAAAAAAAGGAATCCCTCACCATTTAGAAATTAGTCATTTGTAGCGTTAGTTGGATATACAATAGGATTGATCCTTTTGAAAATAAGGATAAGATATCGTCTTTCATGAAATCTTCCAAAATGCAATATACTCATCAGTTGTGTTAAGAAACGAGTTTAAACTTGATTTTTTTAGGGTTATGTTTTACTCATTTAAATTCTGTAAATTTTATGATATTTTTATCGGGTTGCCAGGGATTTGTTAGAAAAAATAATAAAATAATAATAATAAATTATTATAATAAAAAAAGAACTACAAAATATTTCATCACAAAATAAATGCATAACACTTAATTTAAACAAATTATCATAAATATATTCTTTAACAATAAAAACACACGTATAGATATATCAACCCTATTGTACTTATAAGATTTTTTTTTTCTAAATTTAGAAACATGAAAAACTACGTTTAAGATACAACTTTAATTTTATTTGACCTTCTTATAGAACATGTGTTATACTATCATTCCTCATTTATGGTATGCGTGGCTTTTTTCAATAAAAGAAAATATTTTTTATCGTAACATACACATGAATATTAGTCTCAAAGTTTATAAATCAATAATTTGATTTAAAACCATAATTTAACTCAAGTCTGGCATTGTACCTTTTAGATAAAAAATCATATACAACACATAATAATACTATTAGTTTGTTTGAAATTAGACTAAATTCATTACAAATTAGAAAATTGTTTGGGTTTGGAGCTTAACTTCGTTTTCTGTTCAATTGATCATAATTATTTAGTGAAGGAGGATGGAGTAAAATATAACATTATATATTGATTAATATATTTGCATTTGGACACGCGCTCAGCTGACAGATATTGAAGCAGATCTTCATGATGTCACAAAATAGCAGTGACAATATAGTATCAACGGATTTTTTGAGTTACCTCGAGTTCTATCTCTGTCTCGTGACTTTCAAGAGTGCATGAACTCTGCTCCTTGGATAATTCTTTTCTAATTTATCAAATTTTAATCAATTTTAACAGAAAATTATGTGAGAAAAAGGTATGTTGAAATATGTTAATGGTCAAGTAAAAGGAAGGGGAAATATGCCTTCTAATCTACTCTTTCCAGTGCATTTTTTTTCAATATTAAGACTTATGTATATATATTTATATATTTTAACCAATATATTTTATTCTAATCTTAAGCTATAATAGAATACATCTTAAAGAAATTTATAGAAGATTATAACAGTTTTAAATGGTTTGAATATTTTAAATGATACATCTCTTATTTCTTTCTTTAAAGTGTGGGATATAAAAGTTGATAGTTCTTGAAATGTTATGTTTCCTTCTTTTAGTATATAATATATAATAATGGACAGATTTCTCTTTCTACAGTTTACTTTTTTCATTGAAGGCTCGGTTTGACCTCATCATTTTGTACATGTTTTTTTTTTTTTTTTTTAATAATATATAAGTTTGCTATAGACGATTGATGTTGTCCAACGTACCATCCTAGTTCAGATTGTAATAAAATAATAATTCTAGTTCATACTTTCTTTTAGTTAAAAAAGGTGCACTGTGCATGGAAAAAATATGTTGGGTTTGGAGTTAAACTTTATTTTCTATTTAATTCCCTTTTAGTTTCTTTGTTTTTGTTATTCCACTGTTGGCAAGGATGGATGAGAACAAATTTGAATGTAGTGCAAGTTGTTTCATTTGGATGATAATTTTGAGAAAACAACAGAAGAAAAAGATGGATGAATTTAGGCCTTAATAGAGATACATGAAAGCACGAGTCATTTTTCGACATTAATGAAATACATATGTAATAAACTTAACCAATTATGTTCTTTATTTTTCTGATTCAAATATCTTTAAATATTATAAATAAGTGAATAATATAGTTAAATAAAATAGTATTATAATCATGATATTTTGTAATAGTAGCAAAATAGGTCAATTTGACCTTTTTAGCCCAACCCATCATTGATCTGCTGAAAACGGATCAGGTCGGGTCAGTCCACCCATTGAAAACATGTTGCAATATATAACTCGTCGAGCATCCTACGGGGTGATGGGCTGGTGAGCTGGTCCATCAATTTTTTATTTTTTATTTATTTCTCCTCATTTGATACATTACAATAAAACTATCAAATAATGACCCATTTTATAAAAAAAGATATGTTTAAAGACTAATTTTTTAATTAGAGATCAATTCTTTTTGTAAGACCCAGGAAATTCATACAATTAATAATTAATGAAGTATAAGAAATGAGGGGTTGAGAATACCTTAAGGGAGTTCTTTGATAAATCTTAGACAATAAACAATGATAACTTAAGGGGTTTAGAGTACTTGGTTATGTTGGGAGGACTTGGGTTCAAGTCTAGTGTGTGCCATTAGTGTGATTTTAATTGTGTTTTATATTACCAAAATATTATGAATGCTAGAAATCTCCTGAGACACCAGAGAGGTAAAAATAATTGAACTAATTATACTAATAATTGATTTGAACCGTAAAACAATTCAGTTTGAAGAAATTGTACTTTGACCAGTTAATTAAAAACTGAACTGAAATCCATTTTGATCTTTTGTTTCGCTTTCTCCATTTTTGAATTTACGATGTCATGACGTTGTGCAAGCATATGTATCATATAAATTATCAAGCTATACATTGGTTTGTTCATATTTTTTAACTATAAATAATTTATCAGAGCTTATTAATTAAGTAATTATAATATATAACTCTTGACTGTGTATTTAACTTGTCTTATAATGTCATTAATATTTTAAGTGATTTTAATTCTGAAATGGTTCTTAATAACAACAACTATGATACGAGAGCACTGATATGTAATACTTTCATTTAAATAAAATAGTTATTTTTTATTTTATATACTTTATATGATTTTATATGAAAACTTTATATACTTTTTAGTTGATATTTTTAAATTTATTTTAAGTTTTTAAAAATGATGAAATATTTTTTTTTGTAGATATAACCTCTCATGACGAAGTGAGACCTTCAAGTATAATTAATTTAGATGATGGAAGATGTATTAATATTTTGATTTTAGTGTATTGAAATATGATGTATATTTCAAGTATTATTTCCTAAGTACTTTTAAATTATAAAACAGTGCAATTCAATTCAAAATTAGGGCAATTCGATTACATTTCGGTTCAAAAGTAGCCTAGTTGATCCAAAATCAGTGTAATTTGGTTCAAAAATAGTGCAATTCAGTTCAAAATCAGTGTAATTCAATTCAAAAACAATTCAAAAACAATGTAGTTAAGTTCAAAAGTGGTGTAATCCAATTAAAAAATAGTATAGTTCAGTTCAAAAATAGTTCAAACATAGCGCAGTTCATAAAACAATTCAGTTTATAACAGTTCAGTTCAGTTCATATTAGAGTGCAGTGCAGTTCAGTACAGTTCAGTTTATTAGAAAAATTAGTAGTGCAGTACAGTTTGTTCTGAACTATTTTCCAGTTCAGTGCAGTTCAGACATACTATTTTTTAGTTCAGTGCAGTTATTGATAGTGCAGTGCAGTTCGATATATTTTGCCCAGCCCTAGTAGCAGTTGGTCATAAAACCTTGAATTTAAATTAATTTCGTTTTATTATTTGTATTATTTATTTCGGGCTGAATTTGGGGGAGAGAAAGAAGAGTGAGTGGGGAAAACAAAGAGTCATAGTGTGTGTGTCAAGTGAGGGCTGAGAATTGCAATCCAGAGATGGAAATTGGAGTGGAGGCAAGGAGGGGAGCTTTGGGAACAAGGAAGAATTCATTGGAAATTGTATGAAGCTAAGAAACCGGGTAAGAGGAGCTGCACCTAATTGATTAATGTGTGAATAATGCATGTTTTGGTTGTATGTTGAATGCATGAGAGCCTTTTTCTTTAATTTTTAATGTGAAAATCATGAGATTCACATATAACTATGTGTTATCGATTCACGTGATTAAACTGTACACGAATGAAATCTGAAAGCATAATTAGAGTCTTTATGTGCAATTGGGGGATTGGGTTGAATTAGTGGTGCACCCTGGTTCTTTCCGCATAAACTGATGCGGTATTAAAAAAAATATTTGTGATCTATTTTATTTTGTATGTTCTTACATTTTCGTTGGTGACACTGCAAGGGTAGAATTAAATAAATAGGTTCTTTTCTTTAGTAGGTTTAAGACAATGGTTATTTTGATGAGACATTTTCACCTAACCATTGGCGCTCTCTCCAATTTTACTTGTGGTGACTTACGACTTGCAAGCCTTTTGGTTTCAAATAAAGTAATCAAGCAAAACCACTTTAGTACACCAAATTGGGGTCTACGAATTTTGTCATTGAAATTGACAGTAAGTGTGGGTTCCTTTTGTGGCCATGAATCCAAGTTCTTTCTTTTATTCTAGTCGCGGGTCCCATTAGTGTTTAAGATGCATTAAAGTAGTATTATATTGTCCTTGATATGTATGTGGTTTATACCTTTTACAATGCATATACAATTTACGTGATGGATGGATTACGTGATTTCAAAATGGAAGTCATGGTTCACTTTGATTAAAAAAGGTATATTATAAGTATTATTATTATAAGAATAATATGATTAAGTGGTAAATGATTGAGTGCAGGAGAGTAGTTTTCTGTGTGGACAAAATAGATTATAGAATAGTTCTATTTTGGTTGTTGTTTGGTTTGCTGCATGGTACTAAATTATTATTTTTATTTTATGACCATTGGAAGAATTGATTTTGCTTAGATGAGTTGCAACTTGAAAAGGAAGTTCCTTGCTTTGTTTCCGCTGCATTATTTTTATATGAGATAGTAGAAAAAAATGCTTTCAAAGTGTTAATGTTAGTTAATTATTTTTTTTGGTTATTTTGATATTTAAGGTGTTTGAGTCCTTTAATTATTATGAAATCAGTGGTGAGTAATTTTTGGAATCCTGACAATAATATAGTTAGGTTGGATAAGTAAACCAAAATTAAAGTTATATTAAAGTTTACGTGTAATATAATTTGTATAAAGTTAAATATATCATAGTGTACAAGAGTTAAAAGTTGGATGATCTAGTGGAGTAAGAATATTTTTGGGTGTCTTAAGTTTTGGTTTACGGGTAATGGATTCTTCTTCCAAGGTGCAGTAAATGTTTTTCTTATATTATTTTATAATTGTATAATGTTGATAAAATATTATATGAATCTAAAGGTTAAAAGGTTAATTTATTATTTTAATGATTGCGATTATAAATTTAATTATTACATGCATTTGTACTTTAATGGGGTATTTAAATATAGACAATATAATATAAAATTTTGAATTATTATATTATTTTAAGATAATATAATAATATTAGGTGATTACGGTATTGTGGGCTAAGCAGTTGCAGCCCAATTTTTGTCTGGCGGCGCTTAGGCAGCGTCAAGCGATAGTGTAGGGGTAGGGGTCCGTTGTAAATGGATTTGCATGGATGGGCTTGATGGCTTGGTCAGGGACATGCTGGATTAGTTACAAGCGGGGAGGTTCGTAACGGAGATTTGAGATGCGTGATTGATACGGGGGGGAGGTTCGTATCTGTTGTACTCTTGTGTGGGGATACGAGCGAGGAGGTTCGTATGTACTGTGCTCACACTTGAGGCTACTATGAGCGGGGAGGTTCATAGTAGGTGTTCACACATGTTAGACTACGAGCAGGCATGTTCGTAGAGTTGGACTACGGGCGGGGAGGTCCGTAGAGTTGGACCACGAGCGGGTAAGTTCGTGGAAGCATGATAATCCCTTAGGACCAAGGTTGTGAATGGATCTTTCTCATATAGGTTATGAGATTGGGGTGTAATGTTATAAAGAAGTCAATAAACTAAAAATATTGGCTAAGATAGATTGGGTGAGGCTTAATGTTTATTATTTTATTGTTTGTATTATTTTTCTTTCTCAGCTCACCCTTTCTGTTTGTGTGTTTGTGTTTGGTGATGATAACGCCAATGCATAGAGACAGAGCGGGGCAGACGATGGGGGATTTTTCTCTATGTTTTATTTTCATGCATTTTGTAATAAATTTTATGATTTTTTTTTTCTATTATGAACATGTAATAGAGATGGAATAGTGTGATTGAACTACAGCAAGATAAGTTTTAAATTTTCCCGCGCTTGGGAACTTTATATGATGTCTTAATTCCAAAAGAAATTTTATGATATATGCTTTATCTAGTAATATCCATCTAGGGTCTTACACTTTTGGTGACCAAAACTTTGGTAACTAAGTTATTAATTAATTTAGAGACTAATTCATAATATAAATGATTTTAGTTACTTATTTAGAGACCAATTATATTATTTTTGAAATTATTTTAGTTACCAATAATTTTAAGCTTATAAATTGACATTTAAATTAGTTACCAATAATTTTTAATTTATAAATTGATATTTAAATTTATCAATGTAGTGACTAATTATTTTTTGTTAATAAAATTAGTCATTAATTAATAATCTTCATTAATCAAAATTTTCTTATAATGATAGTTGAGGCCCAATTTCATAATTTTTTCCTCTAGATGCAGGCCAGCTCAAATTGCTAAAAGTTCGATCAGTGTTCCGATTAGCATAAACACATTTAAACACCATCCATTAACTTCAAGATAAACAAATAATTAAAACACATGCAAACATCCCAATCGCGATTCGCGAGGATCAAAAAACCCAAAAAAACAAAAAAAAAAAAAAAAAAGACTACGAGCATTCAAATATTTCACAGAGCATCAATTAAACAATCCAATCCAACGCAATCTCAAAACCAAATTCATCAAACTCTATAAAGAGATACAATAATTCAAACCTGCACTTCCAACCACATTCCAACACAATCTTCTTCACTTGCATCGCATAACTTGCAAGAATATAAAAACTTCACAAGTAAAGTAACTTTATAATGTAAATGTAAGCAAATGACGCACAGAAATGGCGAGGCAATCCACTGTATAACAAACTAGTTCTAAACATAACAAAGTAACAAAAAGTATCTTGGCTGCCTACTGTTTCTTAACATCAACTTTTGCCCCGACCGATCTAGGGCACTGCCTCTGCCATAAAATGGTATTCATGTTAAATTATATTAATTTAATATTTGGTTAATGTAATTTAAAAAATAATTTTAGTATATAGATTTTAATGCAATGATTATTAAAATATAAATGTATTAAAGTTATGGAGATTTTTTTAGACTCATTAAATTAATTCCCTCACTTCTCACCTCATAGGGGTATTATAGTATTTTAATAAATTTTTTTAAAATACTAGAAGTAAAATATGACAGTTGCTTATGAAAGGTTGAAGAGTATTATGTTCCAAAAGAGAACCTAAAAGAGAAGTGACTTTGACGGGAGAAAACTTTGTATTTAGTAATTCTATATCATCAAGAAGCTATTAAAGAGAAGTAAGAGAAATGAAAACATTAATCAAGAGAACTTTGTAATGGATCCAGGTAAGTTCTTGAACTCTTTTAATAGTATAATTGTGAGAATCATAGTTTCTAAAAGTTCCTGAATAATAGAGTAGTTTCGTGAATTGTTAGAAAACGGAAACTACATAAAAGATTTTACATTAGTATCAGAGCTAGGTTTAAGAATTTATGATTCTCCATAAAAGAGTATTTCCCAAATTATAAAACCCTAATTTGAAATTATGGAATTTAGGGTTTTTTGTTTCTGGAAGTTTAATTGTTTCTCGTTGCACCATTTGGATTGCAATATGCATTATTTTGAGAATGCTAACTAGTGCCCTTAGGGGACTGGTTAAGGATAATTAATTTGCATTGGTTCCTTCATTTTTACATTGAAAGTTGAAATAATTAAATATATTATCTAAGATAGTATAAATGCATATAATAAATTTTATAAAGACAAAAACACCCTTTTAAAGTTTTAGACAATAACCTAAATGACTTTGAAATTTTTGAGGTCTCTATTAAAACATTTTATTTTTGTTTCTTTTTTATAAATTTTGTAGATATTTAACACTATTTTTTTATGATTGTACAGTTAATTTAAACTTCTTTATATTTAATTATATTTAATTTTTAACAACATTAAAACATAGTTATTTTATTATTTACTTATTTTTTAACTTTTATTGATGAATGTTAAATAAAATATGAAACACACATGTATAACAATTATGAATATTTCTGTCTTTTAAATAAAATAAAATTACATTAATGGTGATTAGGTAATATTTAATTTAATATTACACTTACTTATGTATTTCTAATAAAATTCAATGTATATTAATTACCTTAACTAGTGTCCTAAGGGAACTAGTTAGCAAGACCCTTATTTTAATAGCATATAAGGATGCCATGAAATTCCGCTGTACATTGAAGTTTTATTGGAAGTCGCAAATTTAAGTTATGTTTGGTGATTGAAGTGCAAATGTGAATTGAAATGTTTTCACTGTTACAAGAATATACATTGGTCTAATCTTGCCAAATGTTTTTAAGTATGCAACTCGCCTTCCTAACGCCAATTTGAAAAGTGCATTCACTAACACGACTTAATGGTTTGTGTTATTGAATATTGTTATTGCTAGTTTAATTGGATGAAGCGAAATCCGTATTAATTGGTAAGTTGCAATTTTAATAGAAATTTATTTGAAAGTTGAATTGCAAATTAAAGTTTTGAATTAAGAAAAGAAGTGTTCACTATTACATAATGGTGACTATGAACATGGTATTTAATTTATGAATTAATTGTATGGTAAATTTGTAATCACAAAAGTGATCAAAATTTACATTTTAATTAATTCTAAAGTAAAGTTGAATTATGGTAATTACCCATGGAATAAAGGATACCAAATTATGTATATATTAATTGGTTTATGGGTTTATTGAAAGTTATTGTTATAATGGATAAATGGATTACCCAAAGGTGAACCATTGCTTATAATGATATTAAAGTAAGACATATATTTGATATACTTAGTAAATATGTTTGCATATCCAAAGATAACATACATGTAGACTTGAGTATGATTGATTGTCTATTAAAGTACATCTATTTTATCATCTTAATTGTATGATATATGTAAGTTTAAGCATCACCCAAAGGTGAACTTAAATGAATTACTTGTATGGTATCTATCAATTTAAGTGTCACCCAAAAGGTGAACTTAAATGCATGACTAGTGTAGTTATTTGTCTGAATCCATTAAATTTATCAAAGCATTAATGTGTGTGAGTTTATATCTTTTTCTACAGCTTCCATGAATATGTGTGGTCTAGGCAGTGGTGTGATCAAGTTCAATGGCTTGAACTATGCTGACTGGTACGAACAAATCCAGTTTCAATTGGGTGTGTTCGATTTAGATTTAGCCATAGTCACGGATGAGATGCCCCCAACCATCAATGAGAGCTGTACAACAGATGAAAAGACTCTTTATGAGGCTTGGCAAAGGTTTAATCGATTGTCTTTGAACTTGATGCACATGACCATGGTAGAGAATGTGAAGCCATCTATGCCCAAGACCGAAAATGCAAAGGAATTTATAAGGTTGATCAAGGAGTATTCACAGTCATACATTACTGATAAGTCTATTGTGGGAACTCTCATAAGTGAGTTTACAACCAAAAAATTTGATTGGTCACAGCCCATTCATGATCATGTAATAGGGATGGTAAACATAGCTGCAAAGTTGAAGTAAATGGGAATGGAGGTGAATGAATCCTTTCAGGTACAATTTATTATGAACTCTCTTCCTCCTAAATTTGGCCAGTTCCAAGTGAATTATAACACTATTAAAGATAAATTGAACTTTCAAGAAATTAAACCCATGTTAGTTCAAAAGGAAGGAAGACTCAAGAAAGTGAAGGATCATTCAATTCATCTCATGACTCATGATAGTTCCAGCTTCAGCAAAGCCAATCCAGGAAAGAAGAACAAGAAGGACAAAGCCCCAATGAAAGTTAATGAGGGCAAACTCAAGAAGGACTATAAATGCTTCTTTTGCAATAAGGTGGGTCACTTCAAGAAAGATTGTCCAAAAAAGAAATCTTGGTTTGAAAAGAAAGGTACATTTTATGTTTTTGTAAGTTTTTAAAAAAATATCATTGAAGTGCTTATTAATACTTGGTGGTTAGATTTTGGAGCTACCACTCATGTTTCTAATACTATGCAGGAATTTCTTTCAATCCAGCCCATAAAAGGAACTGAAAAGTATTTATATATGGGGAACATAATGAAGGCACAAATAGAAGGAATAGGGACTTACAAATTGATTTTAGACACTAGTTATTGTCTAGATCTTGGAAAGTGTTTCTATATTCCTGGTTGTGCTAGAAACTTGATTTCTATTGCAAAGTTGGATTGTTTAGGTTTTAATTTTAAGATTGAAAATGGTGTTTTTCATTTTTATAGACATACGTACTATTATGGTTCTGGTACTTTATGTGATGGATTATACCGTTGGAATCTTAATGTTAATTTTACTAATTTCCTGTTTAATGTTAAACATGTTTCTAGTAGTAAGTGCAATGTACATCATGAAAATTTTGCTTTCTTATGGCATCAAAGATTTGGTCATATATCCAAAGAAAGGATGATGAGGTTGGTGAAAAATGAAATCTTACCTCAATTGAATTTTGGTGACTGGGATGTATGTGTTCATTGTATTAAAGGTAAACAAATCAAACATATATCAAAGAATTCTGCCACATGAAGTAATGAACTTCTTGAATTAACACACACAAATATTTGTGGTCCATTTGACATTCCATCTTAGAGTGGTGAAAAGTATTTTATCACCTTTATAGATGATTTTTCACGTTATTGTTATTTATATCTTTTGCATGAAAAGTCTCAATCAGTGGACATCTTGTAAGACACGTGAAAATTAATTAATTAAATAATTAATTAATTAATAAATACGAATAGTGGGAAAGTACTAGCTCAAGTAGTTGAAAGTACTTGATTGTGTGAAAGGACTTGGGTTCAGTCCTATGTATGCCAATTGTGTGTTATTTAATTTATAATTTTTTTATAATATGCTTGATCATATTGAGTGATAATATAATCATAGAATTATATGAATTATCACGAAACACGAATTGGTTGAATGGTTATGCATTGAGTTGATAATTAGCATGATATGGGTTTGAACCTTGATGAAACAAACTAAAATTTATTTTTGCTAAAATTAGTTTTGGCATGAATGTGAAAGGGTAGAGGAAACCCTAGCTGAATGGGCAGCCAAGGGAGGGCTGGAAAACCATCATAAAACAATCATTGAATGACCATTAAGCTAAGTTAAATGCCAAATTTCGTTTTATGATCATTAACCTTCGTTAACCCCTAATTAAGTGACCAATTGAGGAAGAAAGAGAGGGTTTTTGGAGCTGCCAAAGGAAAGGGTTGTAAGGGAAAAGTATTTTGGATTTTTTGGAGAGGATAGCAAGGATTTGGCAGCAAGTTTGGAAGGAGACAAGGGCTGGATTGTTTTGTGGTGCACAAGAGCTTAAAAAACATTCCAACGCTTAAGTAGGGAAACCAAGTTAGGGGAACTTTACTCGTTCATGTTTATGTGCTTGAATAATTGCATGATATATAGTATGAAATGCATGAATAATCTCCGTTTCTGCTTGAACATAGTGTTTCTGGAAAATTTCCAAAAACTGCTTGGCGGGTTACATGTAGCTGCTAGGTGACTCATGCCAAATCAGTGTATTTTGGGTTCCCGAAGAGGAACCGCCTAGCAACAGGGTCCTAGCCACCAAGCGACGCAAGCCTGCAACCTAGTTCTGGGTTTTTCTTGATGAACTGCCTGGCAGTGATGAATACCCACCAAGCGACGCGAGTTGAATTCATTCAATTTTGATGTTTTTCTTAGTCTAGGAGAATTCTGATCGGGGAGGAATCAAGTTCTAATTTTTTGGGAATGATTAGAAGTTATACAGCCTTGAAATTCGTGGAATTGGTGGTTAAATTGAATGAACTCATGAACATCGGGTTTGGCAAATTGGGGAATCATAGATTATTAGTGTTGAGGCTGGAATTGCATTGATAATATGTAGAATTTGACTCTGGTTGGAGAATAGGTGCCCTTAGTAGTAACGATTAATGGCTGAAATTGGGAAAAAGATCAATGTAGGGTGGTTTGGAGTTTTAGCATTTGCATGTGCGGTGAAAAGCTGGAATTTTCCCAGATTTTCATGCACCGCCTAGCGGCACTTACATCTCTGACAGGCGCCAGTGCAGTGGATTATTCACTGCGTGGCTATTATGGTAGGCACGGGGTTTGGGTTCTGTTGCAGTCCTAAATGGAACTGGAAGGATGGAATTGATGATGTTTTTGAATAGATAATGGGAGAAACCTAATGCAAGAACTAAGGTGGTTGGCTTAAACTTGGAATTGATTGAATATAGTAGAAAAGTGATACGAGGGAGGTATAAATGTCGTTATTTGAAGGAGGATTGAGAATGGATGTGGTCTAATATGTTGAAATATAGTTTATTCTGAGACTTAGTTTAGGCTAAAGTATGGTATGTTGTAAATTATGGTTTGGGCAAGCTAAGTGGGGAAATTCCATAAACTTGATCATGTTCCTTGACAGATTAGGATTTATGACTGAAGTATTGGTGAACACTTGGGTAGTGGTGACTGGAAATTTGATATGAAACTAGTACTTAGAATATAATTGGATTAAGGCATATTATGAATGAATAAGGTTGGCATTAAGGAAGCCTAAATTTCATAGACTTGGGTGGTTTAACTTAAATGGAAGTAGGAAACTTGATAATGGGTTAGCCATTGGGCAAGTGATACAAATAAATTGGTGCAGTTAATTGTAAGCTTTGACATCTCGAATGAAGAGTAGAAACGGGTTTGAGCGACTTTAAACCAGTACTGCGCAGGTACTGATACAGCACCTGACGGTGGTGTTAGACCGTCAGGCGATAGCGGCCAATCCAGAGAGGTACTGGACGTGTGGTGCCTAATGGTGGGGATCATCCCACCAGGCGACACATACAGGCAGAGTGGCACCAAAGGCGTTTGGCGCTTGACGGTACATGTCCCCCGCCAAGCAATCTAGAGGCTTGTTGCGCCTAGCGACTCGTGTGCAACGCCAGCCAATTTTGGTGAGGCTAATGCATTTTGCAATGCTTTGGACTTGTGTGATCTATAAGGTTTTGGTGATATCTCGAAGGTCGGCTTACTGGTGTTCCTTGAGTTGTGGTTCAAAACGTATCCCTTGAGTTGTGGCTCGAAATAGGGGTTAGGCACGTGGTATTCCTTGAGTTGTGGCTCAGAATGACATCTCTTGAGTTGTGGCTCGAGATGACAGATACACGAGGAACTCTTGAGTTGTGGCTCGGGTTGGCGAGTGTTGCTAGTGTGAGTGTGCACGTTGTGGCGTGTACGGCGGGTCCAAATAGATTGCCCTTCTTGGTATAAGACCAACGAGTTTGGTAGCATGGGACATTACGAATGTTATTTGTATTAGGAACTCCACCTAGCGTTACGAAGTGTTGTCCGTAGCATGGTTTCCCGCACGTGCTCTATCAATTGTGGTTGATAGGTGTGGCAGCAAGACATCTTGAGATATTAATCAAAAGACGTAAAACACGGTTAACATGGTAGTGGCCATGTGATATGGAATTCCTTTGGTGTGATTGAGATGTATGTATATGCTTATATATATATGATTATTTTATTGTTAGCTCACCCTATCTGTTTATGTTTGGCGATGATCATGTACGTTGTACACGGGAGCAGATGATGTTGCAGGTGGATCTAGTGATGCGTAGAGTCGGAGTGGGACTAGTCTTGGGAGAAGATTTTTATCTGAGTTATACTATTTTATGTACTTTAAGGATTATGTAAACGTTTGGATTATTGAACATGGTTTAATAGTTGAATTTTATAAATTATGAATTTAAGATATTTTCCGATGAAATAAAGTTTTAAATTTCTCGCGTTTTGGGAAAAGATTTTCTTTAAATGAAGTTGATTATTTGTTCCGTTATTTTTATTTATTTAAATTCGTAATATCCGGTCGGGATGTTACACATCCTAAAGGTGTTTATTAATGAGGTAGAAAGGCAATTAGATAGAAAAGTAAAGGTTGTGAGATCTGATAGAGGTGGTGAATTTTATGGAAAATCCACTGAAAATGGACAATGTCCAGGTCCATTTGCAAAGTTTCTCAAAAGTCAAGGTATTTATGGACAATATACAATGCCCGGTACACCACAACAAAATGGTGTAGTAAAAAGGCGAAATCATACTCTCATGGATATGGTTAGGAGTATGTTGAGTCATAACAATGTTCCTAAATCTTTGTGGATGTATTCATTAAAGACTATTGTTTATCTTCTTAACAGGATTCCTAGTAAAGCAGTTCCTAAAACTCATTTTAAACTGTGGACTGGAAGGAAAACTAGTTTAAGATATCTTCATGTTTGGGGATGTCCAATAGAAGTAAGGATATATAATCCACATCAAAAGAAGCTTGATGTAAGAACCATTAGTGGTTACTTCATCGGCTATCCTGAAAAGTCAAAAGGATATAGGCTCTATTTCCCTAACCATAGTACAAGAATAATTAAGTCTGGTAATGCTAGGTTCATTTAGAATGGCCAGTTCAGTGGGAGTGAGAAATCACGTATAGTAGACATTCAAGAGACTAACATTAATGTTTTTACACATGTCTCTTCTCAAGTTGTTATCCCTTTTGTTGTATCATAGTCACACAACATGTAGAGACAACAAGTTGATGTTCCAATACCACAAAATGAACATATAGATAATGAACCGAGTGACAATGTGCAAGTCACTAATGAGGAAATGGTAGAGGAACCACAAGAAGAAATATTAAGAAGGTTGTAAGGCAAAAGAGACCAGCTATTTTAAATGACTATGTGGTTTACTCTATTAAACATGAATGTGACTTAAGCATTGATGAGGATCTAGTCTCAGTTAAACAAGCCATGGAAAGTGATAATTCTGAAAAGTGGTTCAATGCAATGAAAGAAGAGTTAAAGTCAATGGATGACAATCAAGTTTGAGATCTAGTAGAATTGCCTTAAAGTTCTAAACAAGTGGGTTGTAAATGGGTCTTTAAGACCAAACATGACTCAAAAGGCAATATTAAAAGATATAAGGACAAACTTGTTGCCAAAGGTTTTACTCAAAAGGATGACATTGATTAAAAAGAAACCTTCTCTCTTGTTTCTAAAAAGGTCTCTTTGAGAATTATTTTGGCTTTTGTGGCTCATTATGATTTAAAGCTTCACCAGATGGATGTAAAGGTTGCCTTTCTAAATGGTGATTTAGAGGAAGAAATATATATGGATCAACCTGAAGGTTTTGTTTCCACAGGAAAGGAAAATATGGTTTGTAAATTAAAGAAGTCAATATATGGACTAAAACAAGCTTCTAGACAATGGTATCTCAAGTTTAATGATACCATCACATCATATGATTTTGTAGAAAACACCGTTGATCAGTGTATCTACATGAAGGTTAGTGGGAACATGTTTGTAATTTTTGTCCTATATGTTGATGATATTTTGTTTGCTACTAATAATGTTGTCATGTTACATGATGTAAATAAGTTTCTCTTTAATAACTGTGAAATGAAAGATATGGATGAGGCATCCTATGTCATAAGATTAGAAATATTCTGTGATAGATCACAAGGATTGTTGGAATTATCTCAGAAATCATATATTAACAAGGTATTAGAGAGATTCAAAATGGATAAATGCTCTACTGGAATAGTTCTAATTCAGAAAGGGGATAAGTTTAGTCAAATACATTGTCCTAAGAAGGATTTGGAACAAAAGGCCATGGAGTTTGATGTATGCTCAAACTTGTACTCTATCGGATATCAGTTTTGATGTTGGTATGTTAGGCCAATATCAAAGTAATCCCGGTATGGACCACTGGAAAGCTGTAAAGAAAGTTCTTAGGTACTTACAAGGCACTAAGAACTATATGCTCACCTATAGGAAGTCAGATCATCTTGAAGTGATTGGTTACTCAGATTCATACTATGCATGATGCGTGGATTCAAGAAAGTCAACATTTGGATATGTTTATCTATTGGCTGAAGGAGCAATTTCTTGGAAACATGAAAAAAAATAGTTATTGCTACTTCCACCATGGAGGCTGAATTTGTAGCACGCTTTGAGGCTACTGTTAATGCTTTGTGGTTGCAGAATTTTGTCTCATGGCTTGGTATTGTTGACAATATTGCTAGACCATTAAGGATTTATTTTGACAATTCTGCAACTGTTTTCTTCTCTAAGAATGATAAGTACTCGAAAGGTGCAAAACATATGGATTTGAAATACTTATCGGTTAAAGAAGAAGTGTAGAAACATAGAGGGTTAATTGAGCATATTGGTACAAATTTAATGATAGCGGATCCATTAACTAAAGACTTACCACCCAAAACATTTATTGGTCATGTTGAAAGGATGGGTGTTATGGACAAGTCCTTGTTATAAATGTAATCTGGTATGTATACATTATTGTAATAATGCTCTCTTTGTTTGACACTTGTGAATTCAATTACAGTTATGTTTTTGTTCATTTATTTGTCATTCACAACTAAAGATATACATTATTGTTTTGTTTATGTGGAATGATAGGATGTATCTTTGAAAAGAAAATAAAGATACATATTATGGTATAATTAAAGTGAAATTGAGTTAGATGATTTGTGATACATGAAAGGAACCATGTTGTTGAATAGCTTGCAACCACCATGATCCATGATCCAATTCAATTATTAAAGAAAGTTGACTTGATAATTCCAATGAATGGTGCACACTTAAAGTTTAATATTGGATCTTCAAGTCATCACATGAACCAAGTCGGAGAATGTTAAATTATATTAATTTAATATTTGGTTCATGTAATTTAAAGAATAATTGTAATGTATAGATTCTAATGTGATGATTATTAGAATATAAATGTATTAAAGTTATGGGGATTTTTTTAGACGTATTAAATTAATTCCCCCACTCCTCACTTCATAGGGGTATTATAGTATTTTATTAAAGTTTTAAAAATACTAGAAGTAAAATAGGACAGTTGCTCCTAAAAAGTTGAAGAGTATTATGTTCCAAAAGAGAACATAAAAGAAAAGTGACTTTGACAGGAGAAGACTTCGTATTTGGTAATTCTATATCATCAAGAAGCCATTAAAGAGAAGTAAGAGAAGGGAAAACATTAATCAAGAGAACTTTGCAATGGATCCAAGTAAGTTATTAAACTCTTTTAATAGTATAATTGTGAGAATCATAGTTTCTAAAAGTTATTGTATAATAGAATGGTCTCTTGAATATTAGAAAATGGAAACTGTTAGGTGAAAAACGGCAAGTGCACCAATCACACGTAGCAAGTAATAAATATCGTTCTCTCCATAGGGACATGACAACTCTCACAATTCACAACTCAAATAGACAACAAAGCTCACAAAGAAACTCTTTTTGGTATTTTATCAAACAGTTGGTGTGCAACATAAATTTAACATATATTATATACAATTGTCAAGACTAGATTTCATTCACTTTATTCTCATGCCTTCAGAAACTTCTCAATTCCAATTTCATGCCAAAATCAACTCACAAAAATACTCAAATCCTATTCCTAAGGACTTTGAGTCTATGATAACTCATCAAGTTCCAATTCTTTGAATCCTTAACAAGTGAAATCATGCATTAAGTTCAAGAGTCTTAAGATTACTAATGAATCATGTTCTATCCCTAGATACAAGCTCTATTAGGCATTCAATTTTAGTTCTAAGTTCAAAAGACATTTTCCAACACTTCAAGAACCACAAATCATGCATGGGTGGCCAAACCAAAGCAAGCATAAAGCATGGAAATCAAATGTTATCATAGAAATGGAAAAGCATATGGATTAACATCACAAAATACACAAGAATTTAGTTCATTACATCTAATCTCAACAAATAGGTTTAGCTCTCCATGGTGGAGAACCTAGGGTTTACAAATTAGAGAGATAGGGAAGAGATGGAAACCAAAGAGAAGATACAAGCCATTTCCCAAGGTTCTTCACTGCTGCTCCATGCTCCAATTGCGCCTCCCCTTCACATCAACATCTCCAATTCGTAACCCATCTTCCTCTCCAACCCCAAAAGGGGAAAAAACCACCATGAATTGAGGAGAATACCCAAATAGAAGTGGAAGAGCTTTCCAACACCCCTAGCAACCTCCAAGAGGCTCTCCAAGTACCCAAAAGTGTTTCTCTATTGTGCAAAAGTGTTTAATTTTTTTATTTTATTATCTATTAATATTAAATATTATATTTTATATTTTATAAAAAAAATAAAAGTCAATTTAAAAAATTAAAAAAAAATATTTCTAAAATAAATTAAAAAATCTTGGGGGAGCCATGGCCCCCTGTGGATCTTCAAAGGTTCGCCACTACCAGTAATCCAAAAAAAACTAACATTGAACTCGTACCTAGATGAGGATGAAGAAAGAGAGAAGAGACACGAGTGCAAAATAACTACAAATTTAAATAGGAGGAACCACAACGAGAAGTTTAGCTACACTACACCATTATAGAGAAAAACGTCATTGCGAGATGAAAGAAGAAAGAGGCATAGGTTGTATTTTGAAAACATGAAAACTTTAGAGGTACATATTTCAGTTATAAAACAGCAGACAATAACTTTTTTTTTAATTACCTTACCTACCTTAGTTGATAAGGATATAAATATAACTAATAAAGGGACTTGAGGGTACAAGAGAAAGCATTTGAGGTACAAGAAGAAACCTCGTTTTGCCATCTTAATATTTTGTTTTTATTGATTCTCACTGTTTCTTTTAATGCAAACGTATTTCATTTTAAAACTTTAATTCATTTGTTACCTCTTTTATTAATTTTTTTTGTCCTTTTTCACTTTCTCACTTTTTGTCGTTCAATTAAAACAAACACATATAATAAACAACATCATACATTTAATTAGTTGTATATCAAGACAGTTATTTTATCATTAAGCAACGAAATATATATATATATATATATATATATATATATATATTATTTTTTTTTATTTTTTTTATTTTTTTGCTTAATGTAAGATGTTAATAGAATCGACGAAGCTAACTTTAAGACCTTTTAATTTTTTTAAGAGTTAAAATATTTATGTTCGTGTCAGATTAAATTAGCTTAGTGAATAATAACTTAAATAAATATTAAAAATAAATAAGTTCACTTATATTTCTCAGGTTTTTCCCAACTAAATGTGAAACATCCTACTAATTATGTTAAATAATTATTATATTTCTCTTTATCAAATATACACGACTATATTTTTATTTTTATTTTTTATCAACAAAGAATTAATAAATAAAATATATAAAGCGTATTCTAATCTTTTACCGAAAAACACATGTTAGTCCTCGTTAAAATATGTGTGAAGATCTTAAAAGAAAAACAGCTTAGAATACAAACTTTTCAAACTTCTCACATGAACTAGTCAATATTTAAGCATGATTATGATTCAATAAATTAGCCTTATTTATGATTACTAGAGATAAAAAATACATAAAAAAAACCTAGTGCGTAGTTAACTATACTATTATTGCCATATATATAATATGGAATATAACAAAAAACCTGACTTAAAATATTATTTACTTAACTAAGTGAAATTGATGAAGACATAGGAAAATCCCGTACTGTCAGATGTGAAATTGATTTGTACATATGTATAGGACAGCAATCATGTCTCTACTATATGAATTCTGAAAACAAACAAAAAAAACAAATAATTATACAATTTATTTTCATTATTAGACATTGGTCAATCTGCGAGTCCTTTTCGAAATTTCGTTTTCTTGGTCTATCTACCACAGATAGATAGGACACCTGGTTTAGGGTAGGGAAATTTACGGTTCAAATATACACATCAATTATATTAATTATGGAACCTAAAATATAGTTAACTCTAGTTAATTATATGATTTAACTTATTAATTTGTATAACTTATTAGTCTAACAAGTTAATGGGAAGAGTGTGTTAAATTAAGCTATTGGAGTGTACTTTTTAAATTAAAATATTTTAGACATAATGCACTGCTACAAATTTTATATAATTAAGCTATTGGATTAGACTTTTTAGAAGTCATCTATATTTGCATTATACTTATTTTAACTTGTGATGATAGCTGAAAAAAAAAAACTATTCAAAACATATATAATTTTACTTCACCTAACTAAAATTTTATAAATGAAATTGAATTGATATATTTTTATATTTGTATATATTAAACATTTTCGTAATTTTTAGAGATAAACTTCTCACAAAAGTACCAATTGCAAAGATAGGTGACTTCTAAAAAGTACATTCACAAACAAATATAATTTATACAAGATTACATTTAAATTATAACCAAACTAAAAACGAGTATGAAATTATAACCAGTAAACTTTGGTTAACGTTTTTAGTGTTTGAAATTTGGGAGAAATAAAAATTCCTAAACTTCACATGATAGACATTAGCGAGTTAATTGGGTTGAGAAACTGAGCCCAAACCGTTCTTGCCGAAATCAATGAGAGGCAATTGTTTTCTGCACCCCATCATTTTTAAAATTTCACTTATATGCTTGATTGTTTTAGAAGATGATAAATGAGATGTCTATTTTCAAAAGAATAAAATATATTCCCAAAAGATTAATCCGAAAGATAGTCATAGATGAGACAACTAGAAAAAATAATTTCATATTATATTATTGGTTAAAATATATATTGGGTAATTATTTTTGTTTAGTCCAATCATTTTAGTCTTAATATTATTTTTTTTAATTAAGTCCAAATTTTTGTCAATTTTGTTCAATTTAGTTTTTTTTTTCTAATTGTACTGTATGGCCTACTCGCTAGGCCATCGGTCAGGCGGACCAAGGACAAGCGGCCGTAGGCCGCCCGCTATAGGCGATCCTCGGGACGTTGATGTTGCAATCTCTCCAGAGTGCTTTAAGAGAGCTCGCAACCGAATGCCCCATGTGTTCTCCGGATGAACTCTCAGCTCTGGACAAGCTAAATCGGCTACCCAAAAAACTTCCTTGTTAGACTATATGGCCCACCGTTGGACCATCGGTCAGGAGGACCATGGAGAAGCGGCTGCAGGCCGCCCGCTATAGGCGGACCTCCCCTTGGGACGTTGATGTGACAATCTCTCCTAAGTGATTTAAGGGAGCCCCCGACCAAACACCCCTTGCGTTCAGTTCCAATTGAACTTTGTCTCCACCTCTGGGGAGACCCTAATTGATGAGGACAAACAATAGGGTGCACGCCCCGCTGGTCAGGTGACCACACCGAAACTGGATCAGTAAGTTAAAAGTGAATTAAAGTAAAATAAGTCAGTAATCAAGTTTAAAAAGTAAGTTGGTCATGATTAAGAAACTCTAATCACAGGCCTATACCAAAAACTATAAATAGAGGCCCAAGGTAAGTTGGTAAGAACCTTTAACTCGCATTTATTGCTATCTACCGATCGAACTTGAATTAACTTAAGCCTCAAAGTCTTTTAGACAGGTACACCGATCGATCAGTCGAACGGAAGGAGAGAAAGACATTGAACAGAAAAAATTGAACAAGCTAGCTGAGGAAAACATCAAATGAAAGGACTTGAGAGTAACTTGAGTGTTGGGAGTAGGTGCTTGGCCCCTACACCCGAAACACTAATGTTGTTTGAATAATTAACGGTAATGAACATAGACTGTCACCTGTCACTTCGTGATTTTTTTAGTCTTTTTAATTTTTTATTTATTTTTAAAAAATATCCACGTGTCAACCTAACTGTGTCATGTGCCAAAATCATAGTTTTATATTCAATGTAATCCTTGTATTCGTCTTTTTTTGTTTAATTTAATCCCAACTTAAAATGGAGCAATTTTATCCTTCTTCAACTTCAGATCAAATTTAATTTTTATATAAATGTTATAATGATGTTTTTTTTTACTAAAATTCACATTTTTATTAAATATTTTGATTTAGGGGTACAATTAATTTAAAATTAGAACGAAAATTTTAAGTATGAGGATTAATTCTAAAATTTTAGATATTAATGATGTTAGTTTTCATCTTTAAAATTTTGGTTCTAATTTTAAACTATCTGTAACCTTAAACAAAAAATATTTAATAAAAATGTTTATTTTAATAAAAATTAAATTTTGATCAATTTCGAGATGAGCAAAATTGCGTAAGTTTAAACAAAATTAAGACTAAATTGAATAAACATAACGAATATAGAGACCAAATTAATATAAAACATCGACTCTGACAAGTGACACATTATTAGATTGATTCGTGGATATTTTTTTAAAATAAAAAAATTAAAAAAAATCAAAATAACCTTGAAGTAATATCGTTCATTACCTTTAATCATTTAAATAGCGTTAACAAAAAATATCAAATTAAACAAAATTGACAAAAATTATAATATGAATGAAAAAAAATATTAAGAATAAAATAATAAAACCGAATGAAAATAAAAAATAAATGTATATTTTAATCTATATCATTGAATTTATGTTCAGAAATATTAGTCGAGGGTTTATTATGTTCAGAATTCAAGCTTCAAGGTTCAAGGTTCAGTATTTAGGATTTAAAATTTTATAAATTTATGTTCAGGAATATTAGTTTGGGAATAGATGCGTGGTTTGCTTTGAAAACCAAAATCTGGAAACATAAATGTACTTTCCGTAAAAGCCATAAAAGCGAGAACAAATTCTGCTACAGTAATTTCCAGAAGGCTTTTACTTCCTATTCCCCATTTTTTGTACCTGCACCCTACAATATACCTGTCTTTCCCATGGAGTTTTATTTGACACGGTGTTCTCCTTGAAGACGATGTATTGTGGTGCTTGTTGAACGTTGGAAGAGAAGTATTCCGGAATGGGTAGTGTTACTTGCGGTGATGTTTACGGAACGCTTACCACTAAACTAAAACTATACTTAATAGTCGGAGTATAATTCTTTTTATTTAAAAATATAATAGTTCAAATGTCATGATTCAATTATAATCGGATCTATTTGATTCTGTCACGGGATACACCTGCAACAGTTGCTTAGATCGAGGTACCAAGATCCTCAACAAGAGGGACACGCAGCACATCCCGAAGAGATCGACACCCCTCTCTTCTTCGACGCTGATCACACCATTCGGCACCAGTTCAATTTCTTAGAATGACATCGACAAAGCTAGAACAATATGATAGTATATTTATTTCATTGCCACCTTTTGCATTGCAAACAACTAATTCCGGAGAGGATCAAGAAATAATTAGAGAGAGTGCAAAAGAACTTTTTGGGTATTTATTTTTATGAAATAATTAAGTATTCTTTCATTTGTTCCATGACATTTTACTTCTAAAGTTTGATGCAAAAATCATCTTGTAAAATACTTCATAATAATAGACAACAATCAACGATTAGCAATATGTAATTACCTTCTTAGATATCCAGTTCAGTGCATAATTGACATCCATTATTGATATGACATCAAGACCTAACTTTTGACGGTCATCAGAGTACAAACACAATTTTGACATCCGCATTAACCTCAATGCTTTCGTCCACGTCACTTTGAGCAACAGTTTCAGAAAATAAGAAAGGAGTAGCACTTATTACTTAGGCCACATACAATTATAAATAATGCTTACTATTATATATTGTGGTCTTAAAGAGTGACAACAGATTTTTCAAAGCCTACATTTTCGTGATGAGGTGCAAGGAAAAGTCTGATGGGGTGTAAGAAGAAATTGCCTTTAATTCATGGACAAGCTTGTTATTGGCCCGTTTAGAATGTTTGACCTTTCGATTGGTTGTTATTTTCCTGCACCTCCATTCTTTCTCCTATTCTTCTTTCTGCACTCGCATAAAATTCATAGATCCCATTTTATCCTTTATTTAACAATTTAAGGTTAAAATACTTTTTTGTCTCGATTTTCGTCAAATTTTGTCAAATTTATTCAATTTGGTTAATTTTTACTAATACCATTTAAATCATTGACCGTAATGAACAGTGACTTCATATGTCACTTCGTGGTTTTTGTATATTTTTCTTTTATTTTTTTAAAATTATTTTTAAATGTCCACGTCTCAATCGAGTAGCGTGTCACGTATCATAGTCAATGTCTTATATTCAATTTAGTTCATATATTTGTTATTTTTATTCAATTTAGTCTTAATTTTATTTATAATTGAGCAATTTTGTCCTTCTCAAAATTTTATCTTTAAAATTCTCGTTATAATTTTAAACTAATTGTAACCCTAATAAAAATATTTAACAAAAATATGAATTTTAATATAAAAAGTAAATTTGGTCTCAATTTGGAGAGAGACAAAATTATTTCATTGAAAAAAATGGAACTAAATTGAATAAAAATAACGAATATAAGTATCAAATTGAATATAAAACATTAAATCTGACACGTAGTTGGGTTAACATGTGGACAATTAAAAAAATTAAAAAAAATTAAAATTAAAAAAAATAAAAAATAAAAAATAAAACAAAAAAAATCACGAAACGTGGCCGTCACTGTTTATTATCATTAATGATTTAAACATTGTTAGAAAAAAAATATATCAAATTGAATAAAATTGACAAAAGTTAGAACCTATTTGAACACAATACAAAATTATGATTGATTTGACAAAACAAAATTTTAGAGAAAAAAATATTTTAACCAAAATTTAATAAAATCTAACAACCCTTCTCCCTCCCTCGTGACAGCCTCACAACTTTTCACATCTATGTAATATCCGCTGCTGTAGGAGAAAGAGACACTCTTTTTTCTTTTCCTAAAAGAAAACGAATTTCACTATTTTAATGTTATGGGCTAGCCTTGATACCTCGTAGGAAGTGGTGGACACGAGAGCGATGAAGGAGCACATGCATGAATGGAGAGGTAGATATTGTTTTTGAGAGAAAGGAGAGGGGGTAAATGATGTGAGTAAACAACACACTAGGTTTAAAAGAGTTTTGAGGTTTGAGAACAGATAGCAAATATGAAGAGGAGCAATTTCCATTAGAGATAACAATACTAGATGCTTTATAATTGTATAATCTGAAAGTGTTTTATAAATCTAAAAATACATGTAATTATTTTTAAATGCATTCTTATTAATCCACAACATATACTACCAGAAATTCTTATGTTATATGGAATTTTTTTTGCAAACTTGTTAAAATAATTTGTAAGAAAAGATTTTTTTTCTTTCATTTTTTCTAAGAATTTTAATTGGTAAATAATTTTTTCGTAGGTAATCATTTTCTACAAAATTATAAAATTTGTAAATATTTCTTATAAAATTTGTTGTGAAAAATGTTTTATACAAAATATTTTACAAGAAAATTGGTAACAATTTCTTGCAAATTATTTTCACAACAAAATTTGTAAGTATTTTTTATCTAAAAATTTTCAAAACAAAATTAGTAGAAAGTATGAAATTTTTTAGTAGTGATAGTTCTATATCTAATTTAAGATTAAGGAGTTTTATGGGACTGCTGAAAAAATAAGAGGTGCAAAAGGAAACCGCCCTTCCGAACCAATTGAAACACACTTGTTTATATTTAGACCATCTTCATCAAACCGATCCCAGTGAAGTAAATTTCGTGTTGTGCACTTGTGACAATTATTTCTTTAAAATTTGGAAATTTGTTGTCCTTGGCTCTCATTGGGAACAGTAAGTCATATCATGTGACAATTTGAGATATTTTCTTTTTTATCATAATCTTTTGCTGATTGTGTAATACCTTTACTTCATCATAAAGTTTTGTCTCCCAAGAATACAATCTGTCAAGGGTGTGCATGAATGGCTTTCAGCAATCATGCAATGCAGGGTTCTTCAACAAAGTCACTTCCTCTCTAAATCTCAGAATCTCTACTTTTGTGTGTTGTTTGAAAATGAAGATTCGATTTGTGTGTGTGTTGTGCATGATGATGCTGAGAGGTTTTGTGGTTGAAGTAGTGGCGATAGTGAGAGCTCCAACAACAGAGTGTTGCAATGTGAGGGAGCTGGTTCCATGTGCCAATGCCTTCACCAATTCAACACCACCGTCACCAGAATGCTGTAAAAAGTAAAATAAGGTCTGTGTTTTTCCTGCAACAGATGATTTCAAGCACAAAATCTGAATAGATGTCTGCATTTTCTAACAACTATCCTCTAATGGCATACTCAGGAGGTGTATAACCTCTGACAAAAAATGACAGGAAAGTCAAGAACGATGTTCATTAAAATCCTCAAATGATATGTCAAGTGATGATCAATACAAAAGTTAAGAATGATAACTTTACTATGCTGCCAAATGATATGTCAAGTGATGATCAATGCTCTAAAGGAGTTTCATTTGAATAACATGTCACGACTTTATAGTAAGCTAGTTTTTATCTTAAGGTTGATGTTGGGTGAAGTTACCTAATGCACATACGTAAGTTGTGTTCCAAGAATTTAGGCTGACAATGTGGTACCTTCAAACACATCAAGAATGTTGCTTGCTTTGAGGTCTTGGTGAACAATTATTAAATGTGAATCCTCATGGAGGTATTGAAAACAAAAGCAGAAACTCAAACCAAGCACAATAGAAATAACCTTCATCACGCGAGCATTTATAATGTTATAACAAAGTACTCATTAATCTCTACATTTTCATTTCTAGAAACGCCCCACTTACAAGTAAAAACAACTAGGGTGACAATTAGGGCCTGGCCCGTCGGGCCGACCCGCAGGCCTGCAGAAAAAACGTGGCACGGACCAGGGCAGTGAGTCCGCAAGCCTGCATAGATTTTTTTTAAAAAAAACTTGCACTTGTGTATATTAATTACTTCTTTTATGGACTCTTACATTAACGTTTCAAATTCTTGTATAACTGGAAAAGACAAGTATTATGTAATTTTTAATGTGCTAAAATTTAAAGAATACATTGTGTATGTCATAGTATGAATATGATGAAAATGTTGAATTATCAATTTATCATCTAATTCCCAAAGTCTTTACTTAATTTTGTGAATTTCTTAAAGTTTTCCAATTTTTAAACATTGAAAGTTTTATCATAAAAAAAATTAAGAAAAAAGTGGGCTGGCCCGCAGGCCCGCATGCCAAGTGGTATGCGGCGCGGGCCAGTGTTTTCGACCCGTATAAAGTATGCGAGACGGGGCAGGCCAGCCCACGTTGTGCGGGCCGGGCCTAAACTGGTCGTGCCGACCCACGTTGCCACTCCTAAAAACAACCACAATAATAATAAAAGGCAACAACCACTGTTACAAAACAAATCTTATTCAAAAATCATATTTGGAAACTAAACGCTGCAACCACTATTACAAAACACAAGGTAATCTAAGGCAACAATACACAAAAGTTAATAGTAATAATAACAATTATTTGTTATGCCCTTTAAAAATTGGCTACTTCTAAGTACCATAGAAAAAGATTGTCAAAATCTATGATAATTACAAGCACCATAAAACAAATTTATCCAAAGTTCTTCTTTAGAAGCCAAGACTCAAAATAAGAATTCAATTTAACTTTATCCATTTGATTCCATGGATTCACTTTTATACTTATAACCTCCTCACTTCTCCATAGAACATGATTTCACACCAATTTCCTCATACCAAATAATCATACATAACTAGTTCATCATATTCATGTATAATCTTAATTCATCACATTCAATTACAATCTCACACATATAAATACACAAAGTTTATCAAAATAGTGAAAATCATTTAACTAACCATAGACTTGAAAACCAAGATCCTACTAGTCTAAGTGAGGAATCAAGTATTTAGGATTAATTGTCAAAAAATTAAGCTCAATCTGACGGTTAACAAAATGGAAATCTTTATTTTAATAAGAGAACGTACACCAAAAAACATGGTGACATCCCACGTTGGAAAATTTGCGCTTGGCGCCCAACACCTAGAACCGACTGACTTTTAGCACCCAACAGTTCAAAAGTGGCGCCTGATGACACCAACTCAGTGGCCTAGTGCTTGACAACACCGTAACGGCGCCCGACGGTGTATCAGAACAATAATTTGGGGAAAAATTAAACTTGAGCAATTGAATAATTAGGTACCTTTCATGTAGTGTTTTTTTTATTACAAATAGTTTAGAGGATTCAGGACGATACCCAATTGCTCAAAACACAGATTTAAGTTTTTCCCAAAATCAAGACCAAGCATTAACAAATAACAACCATCTCAACATATATTTTCATCAAATTCAACATGCAACATCATATTCACTACCAAGATGATCAATTCACACTTAATTAAACAGAAAACCTACCTAATTTAGGAATTCCTCCTTATCTCCCACAACCCCTAATTGCTAGATTTCACGAAAACTCTAAACAAACACAAGAAAAACCCAAATTCAAAATCTAATATGCTCTAAGATTCAAAGCAAACTAAGAAATCTTAAAAGACATTCTGAGAGCACATGCATAACCACCACCTCACAATCATGAGAATTGATTCGTGATTCAATGGGAAACATACTCTTTTCAAAAGATGAAGTTTTATCCCCTTTCTAGAGTAAGGCTGAAGAAGATGGCTTGAAGGAAATTTGTAAGGGGTGGGCTCTCCTCCTTGTTGTTGTGCCAAATGAGAAGAGGGAAAAGAGAGAAAGTGAAATTGGAGAAAAAGTCAATGGAAATGAAAGAGAAAAAGAGGCGTGGTACATGGTTTACAAAAGGGAAAAGTATTGGGTAGTGGGTGATTGATAACTATGTCGTTGATGCAATCAAATTATCAATACTATAGCAACTTTAGTATTGCCAAGTTAGTAATGAACAAACTAGATAGGATTTAATCTAACCCTGAGTCATTTCCTAACAATCATGAAATTGATTTACACTATTTGATTATGATCAAAATTTATCCTAATGTAATTAAAGCTAGAAAAAAATGGGGGCTTGATATGCAAAGAATAAATGGCAAGTAAATAAGAGATTGTAAACACAATAATAGTAAAACATGTTAATTTCGCTGCTTTCAAAATGGATTCATCATCAGTCATCTACAAATTATTATTCAATTGATTATTGTTTGTGATTTGAAATTAATTAAAATAAATTCTTAATTAATTTATTGGTGTCCTCATAATTAATCAAAGTAGATTCTTAATTAAAAGCAAGAACTTTTTAGATTAATCATAATAGATTTAGCCAAAATACAATTAAATTCTATTATGGTTAATCATGTTTATTCTCTTGTCTCCTTACCAAGTAGAAAGTTAATTAACCAAAGTATATTCTTGATTAATTCTTGTTAAAAAATTTTACCATCAATCAAAATACATTCTCAATCAATAGAAAAAAAACTCATTCAATCATATGAAAATTCCTAACTTTAATCAAAGTATATTCTCAATTAAAATTAAAATTTATTAAACTCATATGATCATCATATATATAGATTAAAACATCTTGCTAATTAGCTAGGATGTAAAAACGATTACTGTTCACGTGATTCAGAGATAAAATACATATAAAGATAAAAACCAAGAGGAAGACACCAAAGAAAGGAAACATAAATTAGACAAATATGGTCATAAATCATATATGGCAACTCTCTTGCATCATTAAGGTTTTTCTAGTAAATATGATATTATATCGGTACACGTGAATATATTTAGCTACATAAAGTGTATTATTGTGACTCAAAACACCCAAAATTAAACACACTTCCGACCACCTCCTCTCCTCTAATACACCTTTCATATAGCATAACTCATGACAACTTTGAATGTTTAAGACTGAATGCTCTTATCTTCTTCGGATATTCATTCAATTTGATTGCAATAAAAAAATTCATTTCATAAAATGGATGCAAGATTTAAAACCCAATATAATTGCAAAATATGAAAAATAAATGCCATATAAAACCACAAAAAGAAACACAACGAGTCCAGGAATAAATTTCAAATCCTAAAAATCTAACAAAATACATGTTTTGATTAATCGAATTAAAGGCCACAACGAATTCCAGATTTAGAGTGGAAGATTGAAACTCTGGACATCAATCGACATTGTGAATAGATTGAGCGACGTAGTGAGCTCCTAAACTGAAAAGTATTGTCATGAGTAAGCATAGTATTGAAGATGGAATAGAAAAGAGAACAGTATGTTACCGATTTAGAGCAAGGGAACTCATAGTGAGCTGGAATTGAGAAGTGTTCATCTTCAATGAACAATTGTTCATTTTCATCGAATAAGTGTTTATTATCAAAATAAATTCATCTTAAAGAGGAAAGAAAAGTTTAACATTATATATAATTTTATTTAAATAACATTTTTTTATGTTTTGTAACTGGAATATTTGTTAGAGATATTACATATATCTCCTGGTTTAAATTTTATTGATGGAGATATAATATATTTTATTTTGATTTATTATTATGAAATATTATGTATTATGATGATATCTTAGGTTTTACTTTTCCTTTTATATAATGGTATATTGTATTCTATATATTGACGAAGTTTCTAATATATCAATATGAAAAGTAAGAAAGTTTTCTGAGTTATTTTTCATCAAACACCTCTTGTACATATTTTTTTTCTTTTTTTTTCTTATGGATTATACATATTTAATATGTTATCAGATGAAAAAAAAAAAAACCTTTCGCATTTACTCCTTTCTTGTTGATTTCCTGCCATGGCAAATCCTACTTCATCCTCTGGTTCATCGCCTTCTGCATGTTCTCTTCAACTTTCTCAAGGTTCTCATCGACTTTTTCCATGTTCTTGTGACTTTTTTCAGGTTCTAGTCGACTTTCTCCACGTTCTTGTGACTTTCTCCATGTTCTCGTTGACTTTTTATAGATTCTTGTCGACTTTCTCCATGTTCTCGTGACTTTCTCCAAATTCTCGTCGCCTTTCTCCAGGTTTTCGACTTCTCAAGTTCTTGACTTCTCAAGGTTCTAAAATTCTTTAGGTTTTCGACTACTCAAAGGCTTTCAACTTCTTAAGGTTCTCAAATTTCTCAAGATTCTCAAATTTCTCAAAATTTTCAGGTTTCTTGAATTTCTCAAGTTCTCGGTCTTCTCAAGTTCTCGGTCTTCTTAAGTTCTCAAGAATTTTCTTCATCTGACTGCTCTCCAAAACTGCTACTTTCAAGTTGGGCCTTCTTAAACTTCATGTCCATCTTGAGAGGAGGTGTTAGAGATATTACATATATCTCCTGGTTTAAATTCTATTGATGGAGATATACTATATTTTATTCTCCTTTATTATTATCAAATATTATGTATTATGATGATATCTTAGGTTTTGCTTTTCCCTTTATATCATGGTATATTGTACTCTATATATTGATGAAGTTTCTAATATATCAATATGAAAAGTAAGAAAGTTTTCTGAGTTATTTTTCATCAAACACCTCTTGTACATATTTTTTTTCTTTTTTTTCTTATGGATTATACATATTTAATATGTTGGAAGTCCCACATTGACTAGAGATAAGACAATTTCATAATATATAAGTGGGGTGCAAACCTCACCTGACAAGCCAGTTTTGTGGGGTTGAGTTAGGCTTAAAATTCACTTCTAACATGGTATCAGAGTCAAGTTAAAGCCTATCCTAGCGAACTTTCTTGGACATTCTGTTCCACCCGCTATCTCGGGCCACTATCGGACCACCCATTTCTAGTCCCATACACGAGACGAATATACCTTAGCTTGAGGGAGTGTGTTGGAAGTCCTACATCGACTAATGATAAGACAATTTCATAATATATAAGTGGGGTGCAAACCTCTCCTTACAAGTCGGTTTTGTGGGGTTGAGTTAGGCTTAAAGCCCACTTCTAACAATATTTGAATTTAATTTTCATTTTAAAAAACTAAATTTAGGTTTTTTTTTACCAAAAAAATAAATAAATTTTAAAAATTTATATAAAAATCAATTTTATTTATTTATTATATTTTTAATTAAAAAAATTAATATAAAATATATATTCCAGTAAATTTAAAGCTATTTTGCTACAAATTAATTATAATTTTATTTGTTCATAATTTTTTCAGAAATTAACGAAAAAAATTATTCGTTGCTAGTTTCTCTATCAAATTAAAAAATTTATTGTAATGCATATAATATACTTGTCGCATTCCATATCGTATCCTCGCGATAGTATTAATTAACGTTTTTTCTTGAACACATTTCTTAAATATGTAGCTGATGCATAGTTGGAGATTTTTGTAAAGGATCATGATAATGAGATTTTTTTATTTTTGTAAATTGACTGTTCACTGTGACTAACACAGCCCAAAACGCCTGCACCAGGTGTAAAAGTAATGATGATGTTAAAGTAGCTATTATATTATTATAACATCAAATTTTGCTTTATTTTAACGATAATTCCAAAAAAAAAAACAGCTGAAGAAACGGATGGGTAACTTTCAGGCACTAACGAAGGAAAATGAGCTGAAAGTGAACATATAAATTACGTAATAAACTTAATTTTTGTTGATTATTTGTTTTCAAATATTTTTAAATATAATATATGAGTAATAACAGTAATAGTTAATTGTAACAATATTATAAATTTTTTATGTTCATTTTTTTTTTCTTTTAATCCAAATACATTCATTTTCGTTTATTCTTGTCTCTCGCGCTTTTTTTTTTTTCCTTTTTCACTTTTAATCATTCA
>Ga0214543_1000637_pt1 | contig 60889 bp, 31 predicted proteins | sample CNSS2metaG_FD_160094 | JGI IMG/M metagenome (GOLD analysis project Ga0214543, IMG submission 160094) | Root nodule microbial communities from cowpea collected in UCLA plant growth center, Los Angeles, California, USA - CNSS2 | ecosystem: Host-associated > Plants > Roots > Nodule | place: USA...
ACCCGTTCCCACCTACCGCTCCACAAATCCCTTCCCGCACACGAACCCCTTCCGGCCTCATTGTTCAAACCCCAAAACCCCTGTCTGCGAGAAACCCTAACCTGAATCCCTCTCCCTCTCCTTACGACTTCTCTTGCCACCGAAGAAAAGTACTGACCTGCAACTTTTTTATACTTATCTTGCAACCCAAGCGCAATTATGATGTAACCCACAAAACAGTTTTTGGATAAATGTTGTGCATTTAAATTTATATTTTTCATATACTTTTAAGCTATATAAGCGTCAGATGAAATAAAAAAAGTCCACTCCACAAGTGGGTGATCTTTGGAGATAAAATCCCAATTGAATTTGGCTTTCTAGAAAATTCCAAATCTTTCTGGTATTGGTGTGCATTGTTGGGGTCGAACCTTTTAGTTAGGGGTAGAATTGTGTGTTGTTACGTAATTCCAAAATTTGTCAATTATCATTTGTGCAAAACGTGTTTGGTGGGTTACACCATAATTGGTCTTGGGTTGCTGGATAAATATAAAATTGTTGCAAGCTAGTTTTTCACAAAATGAACTTACAACTTGTTTACAAGAAGTAGGATGGGGTCTGGTGTTGGTGTGCCCAGTTGGGGTCCAACCTTTTTGTAAGTGGGAAAACTGTGTGTTTTTATATAGTTCCAAAATTTGTGAATTGTAATTTGTGCAAAAGCTCTTTGGTGGGTTACATCTTCATTGCTCTTTGATTGCAAGATAAATTTAAAATTATTGCAGCCTATTATTGCCCCAAATGAAGTTACACCTGCTTTAGAAGAAGTGGGATGGGGTCTGGTCTTGGTGTGCACTGTTGGGGTTTAGTGAGTGGGATAATTGTGTGTTTTTTTTTGTAGTTCCAAAATTTGCGAATTATAATTTGTGCAAAAGCTCTTTGGTGGGTAACATCTTGATTGCTCCTGGGTTGCAAGCTAAATTTTAAATTGTTGTAGGCTAGTCTTTCCTCAAATGAAGTTAGACCTGGTTTAGAAGAAGTGGGATGGGGTCTGGTTTTGGTGTGCATTGTTAGGGTCCAACCTTTTTGCAAGTGGTAGAATTCTGTGTTGTTTTGCAATTCCAAAATCTGTGAATTTTAATTTGTGCATAATATGTGTCGTGGGTTATACCTTAATTGCTGTTGGGTTGCAAGATAAATTATAAAATGTTGGATAGTTTGTTTTTCCCAAATGAAGTAACACCCTCTTTTAAAGAAATGGGATGGGGTCTACTATTTTAGTAAGGGATAAAATTGTGTGTTCTCTTGCACTTCCAAAATCTGTCAATTTTAGATTGTGCAAAAACTCTTGTTTGGGTTATACCTTAATTGTTCTTTGGTTGCAAGATAAGTTGGAAAATCCTCCAGACTAGTTATTCCTTATATTAAGTCACACTAGGTTTACAAGAAGTGGAATGGGCTCTACTATTGGTATGCACACTTGGGGTCCACCCTTGTAGGAGCGGACACATTTGTCTGTTATGCACTTCTAATATCTGTCAGCTTCATTTATCCAAAAACTGTTTTGTGGGTTACATCATAATTGCGCTTGGGTTGCAAGATAAGTATAAAAAAGTTGCAGGTCAGTACTTTTCTTCGGTGGCAAGAGAAGTCGTAAGGAAAGGGAGCGGGAGAGGGATTCGGGTTAGGGTTTCTCGTAGACAGGGGTTTTGGGGTTTGAACAATGAGGCTGGAAGTGGTTCGTTTGCGGGAAGGGATTTGTGGAGCGGTAGGTGGGAACGGGTGGAGTAGAACTGTGTGTGGTGCGGGAAGGGTTATGTGCGGCGGCGGTTGCGGGATGACGTCGACCAGAGGTGTGTGGGTGTGCGGGACGATGGTTGTGGGGCGGCGATTTCGTGTGTGTGTGGTGCGGGAAGGGTATTGGGCGCTCTCGATTGAGTGTTCCGTGTGAGTGGCGAGTGGCGGGGGAGGGAGGGTTGGTGGGCACTTTCGAGAAACTGGAGAAGCGGTGGAGCGGTGGAGGAGTTTTCAAAAACGAAAAATATTTGTGCGGACTGCTGTGTGAGAACTGTGGCAAGTGGCTGTTGCTACACGTGCTTGTGCGGGGAAGCACGCTTGCTGATGCCAATTTCATTTTTCAGTTAAAAAAAAAATTTAATCCAATTGCTGCTGCCACGTCAGGTGGTAATGAAAGTGGTAAGTTTAGGGTGTCAATGTATCATTTTCCAAAAGAAAAAGTGTATTATCCATAAGAATATACAGAAAGAAGATTCTCTTTTTTTATCCACATTTTATAATATCAATTTTATCTTTTATAATATAATTATTTTTTAAAGTTTTTAAAATGAATGGTTATTTGTACTTATTTTCTATAAAACTGTTTATTTATTTATTTTTATTCATCAACAATTAATTTTTCTATTCATTTTACTTTATTTTAATAAATATAAATTTATTTTATATATTAACTTAATAATATTACACTATTGTCATATATTAACATACTATTATTCATATCTAAAGAATGCGTAGACAAACGTGATAACGCCTGTATGAACGCTAGTCGATAATAACTTGAATTTATCAACAAATTGCAAAATTCATCGACAATGACCGCAAATTCATCACTAATTATCGATAAATTTTATTCTCACAATAAAAATTTTCAATAAATATCGTGATTAAGTGTTATTTTTTCTTTTTTTTCTCTTATTCTTTCTCCTTTTCCTCTTCTCTCTGTCATGTTGTCACCGTCTCACTTAATCCATCAGTTTAATCACTCTATCTCGTACGAAATCTTTCCAATAAAATAATCTTCTAAATTAAATAGTTAATTATTAAATAATCAAATTTTATATCATCTATCGGTACCCCTAACACATTGTCTGATACCTTTTATAATCTGATACATTATCTAACTCATTTCATAACACTCGTCTAAGGGGAAAAGATTCATATTGGTTAAAGGACAAGAAAAGGAAGGTTTTATAAGGACATCTCAGCCCCTGTAAGAACACGTATTCTATAATTAGAAACAAATTTTAACACTTTTATAATTTTACAGATTAAATTTGTGTCTAGTGTCGAACATATTCAAGTTTCATGTTTTAATTCTTAAAAGCATAAACAAATTCAAGTTTTTAAACATTAATCAAGTTTATTCAAGGTAGACCCTTATCACGTTTCTGTCTATGTACTCTTTCGAATATTAATTAAATAATTTAAAAAAAAATCATAGTGAAAAAAATACATGATATTATCAAGGTTTAAATGTAAAAAATACACACATTTTCTTTTCTTCAATTTCAAATATTAAGAAAGAAATTTACATAAAACTTAAATTAAAATATCAAGCAACAATTGCATAAAATGTTAAGTAATTATTGAAATAAAGCAAACAATTACACAATTAAAATTCTAGGACAATTGCAATATGTATTTGAGGTGAATCAGTGAGAATGAAATAACTGTGTAGAGAAGAAATACTCTATAAATGAAAAAAAATAAATAAAAGAGGATATAGGTATTTTAAGTTACTTGATAAACTAAAGGTTACATGATTAAACACTTAAAATCGTCAGTTAAATCTCCTCAATAACAAAAAAAAAAAAAAAAAAAATATTTAAAAAAAAAAAAAAAAAAAAATATATATTTAAAAAAAAAATAAAAAAAAAAAAAAAAAAAAAAATAAAAACAAAAAAAAAAAAAAAAAAAAAAAAAAAAAAATATTTAAAAAAATAGAAACAAACAAATTTATGTCGTAGAAAAGATTTAAATTTTACAAAAATTGAGGTTTGTATATCATAAAATATAATATATCGTTTTAACAAAATCATACAAAAGTGAACAATATTTGATCATGATTGTCATGAAAAAGAATGTCCCTTGCATATTACCGTAAACTTGGTGATATGAAACCAAGTATACATTTGTTTAAGTTCGTACTTATTAAAGTTCACACTTTGTATAAATTCACATTTCGAAAGAATAAATTCTCGGATTAATAATTTTGTAACTTTATTTTTAGAAAAAATCGCATAAAGTCATTTGACGACTATTTTCAATTCATTCACTCCATTAATCATTTTATAAAATGCGACGAAGGGTAAAGAGCGCACCTTAGCTTGATTTAACTGATAACAGATAAGGGAAATTTTTAAACTCACTCACATTGGCATAAAGGTTGACACTTTCTAATGATTTGAAGATAATATTGTGTTAGTCAATTTCAACTTCGTGCAGATCAACTACTTATATTTTATATTTTGTTACATATACATATTGTTATATATAGAGAAAATATATGAATAAAATAAAGTAAAATAACAAGTTCTTCATGTAACATATCTCTTATATTTATCATATATATCATATATCTCATCTTTCCACAATCCCTACAAATTTCCAACAACACCCATAATATTTCAGATTGTAATTATATGATCCGTAATATTTTATCTTGTAATAGGAATATTAAAATTTTATAAGTCCGCATTCCAATTAAGTCCACATCAAACTTTCAATATCAAAATGCAGATTTAAGCGAATGTTTACTGTCAGAACAGTGGAAAGAGGAAATTAAGAATTGTGCAGCAAATTCAAATGAAACAAAACCAAAATCAAAATAGAACAATGATACAAATTTTGTTCAAGTTATTTAATAAAGGCTAAAATAATTTTTTGTAGCAGGTTTTTTTGAAATTATTTAATTTTATCCCTTTTTTTTAAAGTCACAAATTTTGTTAACAATGTATTTACACATGTTATGTATTAATTTGTAGTACTTTTGTTTTTCTAATTTATTTGTCAATTTTTTCAAAGTTTTTTTAAGTGTCTAGTCAATATCGGTGTCAGTACCACACATATGAGTGTCACTTTCAAGACTAAGTATCATTGTCTTATATTCAATTCAATCTCAATATTTATTTTTTGCTTTAATTGAGTCATATTTTTTTGTTAAATTAAACAATGTTGTCCTTCTCCAAAATGACACTAACATTATCCCATGACACAACACAGATCTCTCACATGCAGTGGCGGATCTTGACCAATAATTATGGGAAAGCCAAATTAATATATTCAAAATTTTGAAGTTGTATTTAATATGAACACCATTTAGATACACTCTCCTAATTTTATTCTTTTTACTTATTAGATATTCTCATATTTGAATATGTTTTCCTGTATAATATTGTTTCAAAAAATTAATATCAAATTCATCATCACATGTAATTTTTGTAACCTTAAGAAATGACTCCTCCAATTGAACAATTAGATTATAAGTACGATATTCTGGTTTGTGTAAAGAATTTGAATTTGTTTTCATTTTCATCTTTGTGGGTAGTTTTCCTTTTATTATTTTTGAAAAATAAATATTAATTCTTTTACTCTTCATCAATTGACTTATTTCTTTTAATTCAAAAATAGTTTATCATAATTTAATGAAAAATTCAAAGATATAACTAATAAAAGAAAACTCTAATAATCAAGTCACGTTATGAAAAGCATATAGTACATTATTTTTTCTTCTATAATGCTAACTATAATAATTATAAAATTATAAATTACAAAATTTTAAAATAATAAAATAATAAAATGGTATATGTGACAAATCAGCCAAGTGACATGGAAAGATAATAATTATGTTAGCCTCTTAAGAGCCACATCATCCCATTAAAAAAAAAAGTTAACATCAAAAACTTAATTAGTACTCAATAGATCACAAAAATTTATCACAACTCAATTAAAAATTCTCAGGTTTATTAGGAACCTAAAACATAATTAAGCCAGGAAAAATAAAAATACATATTTTAATTTTTATTAATTTTTAATATATACATTTGATTTAAAATTTTATAAAAATATTAAAAATTCAATATATAAATTTAGAAAGAAAAAAAATAGAAGAGCCGTGACCCTTCCCTATAAAAGCTCTGCCACTGCTCACATGGAACAAAACTTTAAAAAACCAAAAAATAAAAAATACTATAAAATAACACATGACATATAAAAAAGACGAAATTAACATCGCTTTTATATATATATATATATATATATATATATATATATATATATATATATATACACTAGCGATTATACAGGTGCTGTTGCGTATCCGTATTTTTTAATTTTTATAAAATAAATAATATTTATTTTTAAAATATATATAATAAATTTTAAAATAATTGTTAAATAAAATATTTGTTAAAAAAATTTAGAATAACGATCAAAATAAAAAAATTTAAAAAAAAACAGTTAACGATAAATTAATTATAAAATAATTAATTTTTAAAATAATAACTAAAAATAAAATTGGAAAATGAAAAATGAATACAAAAAGAGGAATTTCCTTTATATATTGTTATAGATATATATATTTTTCATCTATCATATCATATTTAAAAGGTTAGGTATTACGCATGTGCATATTCATGCTCAATGAATAAAATTGTTTTCCATAAAAATCAAAATAGTTCTTACAACAAGATAGTTGATATAGTGTCCATATCCTATCACCAAGACTTGTGAATCAAGGCCCGCCGCCTTCCCCCACCCACCCACCCAAACCCAACACACCCTAGAGACGGAATGCTTTAATATTATAAATTACAATAGCTTTGAATATGAATTCGTCGTTAAAATAATAGTGTTCATTTTGAATTTCAATACTTTTATTATGATTTTGTTTTGTTCATAAAAAAACTCTTTGGTTACTGAATGGATGAGAGTGATTGTGTATTAGTTATCCATAATTGCAACTCTTTGACCATATAAGAACTTTCAAACATACATAAACACCTAATATCGAAATCGTGAAAGAAAGAAAAATATCAACGAGAAGAATACTACTGAATATGAGTGACTGACATAGCAATGATAAATCACCATTAATCTTCATTTTGTACTTAAAATTTTCAATTTTCATACGAAAAACAGTAGTACTTTCGCTGTATTAGTCCTATTTGCAAACTTATTTTTAGGTATAATTAAATATTGAATCCTTCATTTGTCATTGTTCCTCAAAATTTTACCATCCAAATTCTTTTTCAATATATCTATCATTTCTTTTCAATTTTCCCTATTTTGACATCATTCAACTGTCATCATTTCAAAAAGTTTTCCTGAGATGTCACAAAAAAGTTAGAAAATCATGTTTTGCCAAAAAAAAAAAAGCATTGAAATAATGTCATTTTATTTCTTTTAACTCTTTTTTTAACGGCATGTCTGCATGTTATTACATATTTAATTGATCAGTAAAGTATTCAAAATTAAAAATATACTGGTAAAATAGGCAGAAAAAAAAAACTTAGATAATAAATTTAGAAGATTATAATTGTTGACTAGTACAATGTAATCAAACCATTAATTTAAAAGAAGCAAGTTATTTTGAATAGTTTTTTCATCTTGAATATAATTCCAAGGGAAAACTCTGAAGTACATCTCTAGTGTGAGCAAGTAGTTATGAATCTACCATTAAATTTTACTAAGCAAAGATCATTATGCACTTATTAGATTAAATCAAAGGTATAACACAAAACCAGCACCCTAGGAAAGCCAAAAAGGGTGAAACATGTTGTATAATTCTTGTTGTGTCCAAAAATTTTACAAAGGTATAAGCAAAAAAGGGTGTGGGAAGGTTGAGTTATAGACTCTGTTACTCAAAATCTCACATCATCTTGATCCTTTTGCAGCTTGAAGTAGAATTTCGTATGCCCCTACTGGTCACAGAATATGGAGCTGATGCTGATTTCAGAGAAGGGGACTTATCAATAAATGCATGTCGTTCATTGCCATTCCAAAATAATATTATCCTATTTGTGCATGAATGTGACCAGCTATCTCCTGTTCAGTAAAGCATAAACAACAAACTTCTTCAATGAAGGGACAGAAAAGATATTGATCATACAAGCTAAAAGTTCAAGAGAAATGTGCAAGATGAAACAACACTTACCTAGTGCAAGGGTCAATTGAAATGAACCTTCAATGAACTTTGTTGTTACTTGATTCAGCATAACAACCTGCAGAAAATCACATTTGCAGTTGGAAACTAAATAGGTGGATGATTGAATAACAGAATACTATCACTCCTAGCTTACACATAATCAAGTAACTCTTCATTGTCTAAAAATGTAAAGTTAGTCCTCTAGTTGTTTTTAATCTCAATTTGGTCTTCATTTTTTAAAAAATTGTTGTAATTTTGTCATTTTCGTTAAATTTCTTGAAACGGATCAAAGATTTTTCTTCAAAATTAAAGTTGTTAATAAGAATGGTTTGCTTTGTTAGTGTAATTAACATAATCCTAATGTCAATTTTGATAAAAAATCATTGATCCGCTTCAAGAAATTTAACGAAAATGACCAAATTGCATCAATTTTTTAGAAATCGAGACTAAAAAAAATTAGAAGACCAAATTAACATTTTTGGACAAAAACAGGGAGCAAAAGAATAACTAAACCTATTTTTTATATTCTCTTGATTTAGTTAAGCACCCCATTGGACCTATCTACTAACTTGGTGTTTAAGTGTAAGTGCAAATTTAACACTTGATATACATAAATTGCATTGGTGTGTTTCAGCTTCTACCAATGATTAGGTTAAGAAAAAACACTTCTTGCATTGATTCTTACTGCTAAACAGAACTTTTTTGCAAGCTTCATCAATTTCAAAGCCATTTCGCTGAGTAATCGAGTCCTGAGAGCCATATCTTCAAAGTCTTGGCGGAAGTGGAAAGTAACACTGTCAACAATGATGATCTTTACCTGCAATTTTGTATGTAAAAGCAGATCACAGTAGATTGGTTAAGGTGTAGCTGAACAATTGGTTAAAAGCAAAAGAAAAGAAAATGAAAGCAACATATGAGGTTAAGTATCATCTTAACTATGTTTGCTGAAAAAAACATATCAATTCAATAGATGAAATACTACACTTACGTCTTTATTCTCCATGATGAATTTGTCTAAGTAATTTATCAAGGCAATTTGCTCAGTGTAGCTACAAACACGAAAATAGAATATATTTTCCAAGATATTATTAGGGTGCATTTTAACTTCACAAGCTTGCAAATCCTTGTGAAAGTGGTTGCTATATTCAGCCATGTCTTCTATGCATGCTTCAGCAATTTGAAGAACTCGTTCAACCATAAAGCTTCCTTCTGTGTCTAAGTATCACATAGGCACAAGAAGTGCAATGAATATCCTGCATCAAATGCTGAATGAGTATCAGAATCTTATTAAGGATCTTACCGATGTATATTGCCTTCCCACCTAGGCCACCGTATCCTTGAGGAATCTGAACATTTACCGCAAGTTGAATCCTTCAAACATAAACAGAACTTAATATTACAAAATAACCAGACATTTTACGATATAGAATGAAAAAGAATAACAGCAATATGATCTACAAAATTGGAATTACAAAGAATACCCAATTTGTGTTTTACCAATGCCTGGAACTCCACCTAAACCAAGAAACAAAGAATTATATTGCAACCAGAAAAGGGAAGAAAGAAAGCAAACTACAAGGTATTCATGCATGCAACAGAACAAGTAATGTACGAGATAGTTTCTTAAAGATTAAAAAACTGATTCTGCTATAAGATTTTAAAAAATGTAGAAGTTAATTCATGTTTTTTTACAACCAGAATAATCACTTTTTTAAAACAGAAGTAACTGGTTTATGAGAACCTATTTTAACTTTTAAATAACTTCTGATAATAATCAATATTTTTAGTCTAATCAGCTTCTGGTTTTTGAACACTAACAAAAGCTTAATAAACAAAAAAAAAAAGTGATTATATTTTTCAGAATAAGTGATTCTTTGGTGAAAGAAACTTAAACAAACAGGGCCTCATTTTTCCTTTGAAATCATGATTATGGATTTTCATACTCTTTGAAAAATCCTAACCTATTTCAGTGACATCTTTACACTTAATTCCTCCGCCAAGTATGTTATCCAGATCCACACAAGATGTGGTAATGTAAGAAGAAAACTTCTCATCATTGAGCATATCCCAGGCAGTCTGACCACCTGTATGACACAAAAACACAAAGGAGAAAAGGAAAACAAGAAGAAAAAAAAACTTTAAGTGCTTGAGGGAATCATTTTCTATCGAATACACTGGACTGAATTCAATTCACATAACACAAAAAGAAAATAATACATCAATCATAAGAGAATATCACATATCAAGTAAAACCAAAGCACTTATTGCCAAGTTCATATCGAAAGTCATGAGAATGCAAGAGGTAAGCAAAGATGGCTTATATGCATAACATGAAAGTAAACAATTTTGATTATTACTCAAAAGAACAACTAAATAGCGAAATAGAAATTAACACAATGCATACCACCAACAACAGTAGTTGAAGTCCCATTTGGTCTGTCCGAAACACCAGTTTTGGCTGCAAGATTCAGAATTTCCAAGGCTTCACTATCAGAAACTTCAATATCTGTGAAAGAGAGATTGAAGGGTAGGTGAAGAAAAGAGAAATCCTTTTTAACATAAAAGCATACCCAATTGAAAAAATGAAACGTGGGTTAAGAATTGAGATTGAAAGGAAAACCTCGAGCAAGGTGGGAGGCGGAGGCACGAGCAATGGCATCGAGAGTGGTGTAACCAGCAGCCAAGAGTTTTCCTCTCTTAGAAGCTGAGATTGGAAGCATACCCACTTCCATGCTTCCCACTCTCACTCTCTACCTTCCATCATGTTCTTCTTTCTTCAAATTCTCACTCATTCTGATCACGGAAGAGTCAAAATTGACATTAATCACTTCATGGTGCAGAAACACTTCAAATTGCTCAAGTGATTTGAATAAAATTTGAAAATTAAAATGATTATTAATAGTAAACACTGAAAAAAGAAAAAAAAAATGTCCTTTGATATTTTCTGATAGTTTTGTTCGTATGTTTAAATTTATATTTAATATTTCATTTTTCTCTTGAATAAATCTCAAGTCCAAAATTATTTTATTCTTCGATTTGTTGTATGTATTTGTATTTTTCTAAATTAGATTTTAAACCAATAATGAGATTTTATACTTTGTACAAATTATTTTTACATTCATTATCATCCCATATTATGTCATGATCGAGATTTCCTTAGATAACATCATGTTGTTAAGGACATTGTGGTCAAGTGGTGAAATCAGGTTACTTAGCTTATCATTATTGATTATTTACTGTGCGAATCTAACTTAACTCATTTGTTAAAAAAAATTATAACTTTTTTTTCTTGGATTTTATATTTTCTTTAACATGTAACCAAATTCTGAAAAGCCTAAAATCTTTTTTTTTTCTTTCATTTCAAACAATAAATAAATTAATCATTCAAAATATTAAATTCTAATTCTAATTAAAATATAAATAAAAAGTGTTTCTATGAATCTCAAAGTGCATCAATAATATAAATTTTATTGGAATATCCAATACATGTTGTCATATCATCGTGACTGTGACATCCCATTTTTAATAGATTAATCTACGAAATAAAGCATCACAAAATTTTGATAACGAGAACCCATCAGATAAACATGAAACGCATGAAAGGTAACTATTACAGTCATCCCAAAAGTACTTCGAAAGGAAGAATAGCTAGGCATGAAACCATGCCACAACCAAAGGAAGACTAACAGAATTCAACAGTTTCGCCAGAGGGAGTTGCCACCGGGCAACCATTACAAAAGGCCCTATGGCCATGAATCTGCCCCTAAGGTCATCACGACAGAAAACTAGATCGCACCGCTGCGTTCCCCGGATCCATCTCGAACATCCCTCTCATCTGCTCCCACCAGAAGGTGATCATCGCAAAAGAGAAAACATAACAGGACATAAACAGAAATGCAAGGGTAAGCTAGTGTAACTTGAAACTTATCATATTGTAAAAGAATAAGTGCATAAACATTCACAGGCATACAACACAGAGACATATAAGTCATGTTATGGCAAACAAGCAAGACACTATGACTCAATTATCCGGATACATATACTAAGATCGGATTCACTGGACGCTTGCACTTGTGGTGGCCTCTACTGCTCTGCAGAGCCATTGCCAATGGGTTTCACCCTACCACACACAAGGTTAGCCTTTAAGCGTCTAAGGCCATTATCCTGCCAAAGACTAGGGCCTCCCGCTACTCTCACCACTTGGGTCAATTTGCTCTACTTGAGACTCACTGACCCCTCAGAGTTTCGGGATGCGGTCCTTACTTGAATCCTTATCTTAATATATACACTACACGCAACCATAAAGTCTCCCCACGAGACTCATGGAATTACGCCTATTTCACACCAATCTCATGTTTCATATCACATAACCACCACTTGTTACCTCAACATTAATTTCTTATGCTCATTATCAACCATCCAAACACAACTTCATGCATTACTCATGCTACCATACAGATTTTTGTGCATACAACTCATACAATTCATGAAATCACACCATAATCTTGCATGTTCGAGATAAATAGCCATACACTAATCCAAACATTCAAACATCCTCGTGCACATTATATTTAGAAACAATAATTTAAACGATACATGCAACAAATCACTCAACAGCCAAGGAAACATAGCACCCTCTCGCGAACTCGCTCAGGCGAGACGCTGGCCTTCACTGACACAGCGGACTCTCGCCCAGGCGAGACGCGCTACAGTGGAGGCTTCACGAATTCTCGCTCAGGCGAGGCCTTCTCGCCTGAGCGAGACTATGCGTCGCTCAAAACGGGAATGGGTCGCCTAGGCGAGTTCTCGTGGCAGTGAGCACTTTGATACTCTCGCCTAGGCGAGACGAGCTTGCTTGGGCGAGAATAACAGATCTCACCACTGTCAGCACACAAGCAGCGGCGAGAATGGCTCAGATCATCGCCCAAGTACACATGCAACTCAATTTCATTCAACAAAAGCACACTATGCATGCATATAAACATAAAAACGACCAAAAACAGCTAAGAATAATTTAAGACCGATGAATCTAGCTTCCCTTACCTTCGTTTGAGCACCAAAACAACCAGACCCTAACTATGTAGCACAACAGCTCCAAGAACTAAGACAGTGAGCTGAAACTGGAAAAAGAGGACAAAATGAAGTTAAGAGTCTTAACTCTAACTTGACCCACGCGTTTTAAACAAAGTAAAAGGGGAGAAGGAACGAATCCTGAGCTCTAAAGGTTAGCTTACCTGGAAAAAGGGGAGAGTTTTGCTAGCTCAAAGACGTGAGGATTGAGAGCCCTAGCAGAGAACTTGGCTTGAGATGAAGAGAGGGAACAGAAGCTTGTTTCTGAAAATGGAACAGAGATGAAGGGGTTAGGGGCTGGCATGGTTATTGGGTCCCCTTGTTGGGCCGACCTTAGGCCCACGAAGGCTAGGCCCCAAAACTCAACTGAAAAGGAAAAAGGGGCTTACAGAACGAGCCTAGTAAAAATAACCAATTAAACATTTATTTATTTCTAATTTGGTTGCATGTTTGAATTTTAAAGATTAAATTGATTAGTAGTAATAAATCCACTATTAATATTTGTTGACATTTGGAAACTAATTTATTTGATAATAATTAGAGCTAACTAAATCACAAAAGAAAGACAAAAATAATGATTTTATATATTCATACATTTTTTCTTTATCTTTATGAAATTGATTTTTTTAAAATATTAGAAGAATTATTTAAAATCTGATTTTATATTTATATATTTATATTCTGATATATAAAATTGAAATTATTTTAAGAATATTATTATTTTTTAAATTTATACTCATTTAAAAAAAATTAGGAAGACCAAATTTATTTATAACAATATAAAAAGGGGATTCTCCTTTTTATGTCCACATTTCAAAATACAAGTTTACACTTTAAATGTAATAATTTATTAAATTTTTAAAAATTAACCATTACTTTTACAAGTTTTTTATAAAATCGACTATCTCTCCTTTTTTTTTTCTTTATTTATCAATAGTTATTTTTTCATCTGTTCTGATATACTTCATTTTATTTTTAATAAATATAATTTTAGTTTATATATTAACTTAATAATATTACAATATTATCATCTACTAATATTATAATTTTAGTTTATACACTAACTTAATAACATTTTAGTTTAAAAAATGCATATAATGTAATTTTATTTGAATTTATTTTATCTGAATCTATACTTTAAACAATTTAATTTTAAAAAATCACAATTATCTGTGGATACTTGTAAGTATAAAAATAATCTGAAAATATCTTTCAGTGATAGTAGAAAGGACGAATACTAATTTTTTTTTTTTTTGAGATATCAATAACAAATCTAAAAGAAAAACTATAAGAATATGAAAAAAATCCTGAGATAACTTAAGTGTAAGCGTATAAGTATTTTAAGAAATTGAAATATGTAATAGCAATCTTATATTATATCCACCGGCGCACTATTTTTTGAGGACCATATTTTGTCGACAGAAAAAAGAAAAAAAGAAGTGAAAAAAGCGAGGGAGAATATGCAATGCAAGCTTTTAGGGTTTAAAGTAATAAGAAATGAGAGATGACAGAGGATCTTCTTTTCTTTCCACTCACCTCATCTTCATCATAATGTTGTTGTTATAGGAATGTGCCAAAGTTGGATCAGATACACTCTTCCACTTCCACGCTTCCAAATTAATTGCAAATCAATACACACATTTTTCCTATGCTTGCTTCTCAATGAATGAGTGGGTCACATCGCACACGCACCTTTCTGATTTGCCTTTTCACCTCTTCCTTGTAAACCTGTTTATTTATCTCTGCTACAACCACATCTGCACCTGACAACTGATTCTTGCGGCATCTGTCAGTTCATACGATTCTCCCCACTCTTTTCTGCTAAAAAAAAAAATACTACAGTTAGACTCTTCAATTTTTTTTTTAATTCATCTGTTACAGTGTCGAATCGAAATCTTGAAAGACTACTTTAAATATATTGATGGAGTATATAGTTGGAATAATTAGGTAAAAAAAGCTGTCCAAAAAGTAACTATTTCTGTAAAACCAGATAAAGTAAAGACTACTAAATGATATATGAATGCAGAGTAGTATAGTGTAGTATATCGATGCACGAGGCAGACACAGCATTACCTGGGAAAAGCGTGAGCCAAATTATTGGAGTTAAGAGCTGAATCCAATTATTATGAACATCGTGTTTTTCATTTTCAGTTGTTGGTTGGTTGGGGTAAGAGAGAAGAGAGGAGAAAACAGATCCAATGATGGTAATATGTATGTATGCATATGTATTATATAGGTTTGTTGAGAATACTCGATTAGATTGTGATTGGGCATAGGCCCAACCCAAACCCAGACCCAAAAGAGAGTGAGTTGAATATAGTCTATCATGGGGGGACAGAGAGGCAAAAGAGTGCAGGTTAACTTTTTGAGAAATCACGTGCACAGCACATGTGATGCTTCATTTTCTTTTCTTTTTGGTCTCTTTATCTCACCTTCAATCCAATATGATTAAGAATTGCTGACTCATTTAATTCACTCCCGTGTTATCGAAAGTCATCAAAACTTGACGGGAGCATTCCACTTTCATTATCTTGAATTAAATATTTTAACCAAATTATTAAATAATTTTTTATTTTTATAAAAATGATTTTTCTTTACAAAAACCAACCGATTTTATTGTTTTACAGTTATTGAGTTAATAGACATTCTATTCTTGCTTTTAATTGTCTTTAATATTTCAAACATTTTTTATTTACCTTCTCTCCATTTATTTTATTTTCATCTTTTTATATCATTCAGCGAAAAAATAAATAATTCTATAAATTGATGTTTTTTGTATTTTCTATTAGACGCCTTCCCACTTTTGTCCCCTTTTATAGAATCAAGATGGTGTATTTCACATATTACTTTTGTGATTTGTTTTACACCTATATCACTGACATTCTTTTCCAGAGAAATGTATATATTCTTCTATGATTTGTTTGTTTTATCACTAACATCAAGTAGGGACAAATGTACATCTAAACAAAAGAAGGCCTTCGTGAGTTTCAGTTCAGAAGCTTCAAACTCAAAAATAGTCTATACAATAGCTACAGTTTACATTTTTGAAGTGGTTCGATACCTGAATATGTACTAAACATTAATTTTCCAATTCCTTCCATGGAAAAAATGTCTCAAGTTATGTGTGGAAGCATACCACAGTCACTGAAAAATCAGGGACAAGGTGCTGCATAACAGAGTTAGAGATGGAATTTAATCTTTGTCTAATCAGAGAAGAATGCTTGCAATTCAGATTGGCCCGTGCTCATTAGAAGAGGAATTGAATCAAGTTTAATTGCATTCAGCCTATTCCGTTTCTTACAGTGCAAACAATCTCCCTCGGACCACTCCAGCTCTTCCTCTGTAAACTGCTCTTCAGCCCAGTTTTTTCTATTCCTGATTTCGTAGTTATCAAGTGTTTGATTTCGGGGATAGGAAATGCCCCCAGTTTTTACCCCCGACTCAGATGATGAGTTTTGACATATGCAAGATGATGGATTTTCGTGAAACTCACCACTGCCAGGTCTTAATTCATTTGGTTCTCCCATAAAGCCTACCTGGAAAGTTCGAACTCGAGAGGCAAATTCCTCCCAGGTCATATTATTTTTCTTCATGAATAACTTGTTCAACTTCTTTGCATTTGGGCGGATGGTGGGTTTATGACCAAAGTATCTCCTGCACCAGAGAAGATGAGTATGCGTAGGTGAAAAACTTACTTTATCAGCATCAAGAAATGACGAAATATCATAGTTGCTTTGGATGGTCAATTGCTGTTGCTCTTCAATCCCGAGATACTTTAGGCCATACACAAGTGGAAGATAGTAGCCATGTATATGGGCTTAGCTGAGATGATTGTTAAATTGAGGTTGCAGTTCAATTTTTTCAAATTTAAAATGCTTCTCTTGTACCAAGTAATTTTCCTACTTCCAGAGTTACAGCTAGTGTTACAAAAAATTTTAACCACAGCATTAAACAAGTAACTTACCTTCTTCCAGCTAAAATTTTTGCCATGTTACCGTTGTTGTTTGTAACAAAAACGTCACTGTCGTCACAAACTACGAAATCTAGTGCAGCCATGCGAGAAGAAAATGACACAAATTGTGCCAACTCCTCTTTGGTAGCTATGGTCTCCTTTGAATGGAAGTTGGGAAAAAGAGCCTTGAGGGGAGCTAACGTTTTCTCACCTCCATATATTTCACCAGATGCCACGTACAAGTGAACGTCACTTCCAAAACCAAGTGCTCTTAGCATAAGACCAACTTCCTCTGGGGTGAGTGGACATCTTCCATGTCTTCGAACTTTTTCAGGATTGCTTGCCTATTGTTCATTCACAGATATGTCAATTTTCATATATGCTAAATAAAAGATGTGTGGAGCTGATTTATCAGATGCTATTAAAACCTTACGTGTAAATTTTTCCACCGTTTCCTAATTTCACCAAGTTCTTTTTTTTCTTTTTCTCCCCCGCCATAATAGCAACCAGAGAATGCAAGCATATCTGATTCAAACCTGTAATAAAACAAAAGTTTATGACACTGAACTGTGATGAGCAAAATTAATACTGTCGGACGTCTCAAGTACAAAACGTGACTTAATTTTTACAAGAATATGTGATCACAAATTCTGACTGCAATATGTGTTCCATGTTGCCCATATAATTTCAGTACTAAATGCACAGGAAAGAAACTGGGAATAAAGCTCGGCCAAAACTAATAATTTTTACCTCAAATGTAGAGCAATGAAATGCTTGCTTTTCATTTTCATCCGCTCAACCAACAAATGACCCATCTCCTGAATGGAATCCGTAAATTTGAGAGCATGGTAATTAACCCTGCACCTAAGCTTTTGTAGATCTTCATCCAACCTATTAGCAAGTCTATAGTCAAACTTAGTTAGCCGAACAGCCTGCGTGTATCCACAATTTAAATGTCATTCATGGAATCAAGGACAACACCATAGCGTACGCATTAATTAATTGAAAATTAGTAATTGCCATAGTGATAGCTTTGGAAAAAGAATTAAAAAAAATTTCAAACACTTTTCACTAATTTTCCTTAAAAAAACACTAGTCACTAATTAAGATGATTTATTTATGCATTTCATGGGAAATAAAGAATAAATGGTACATAATCTTTTCAGGAGTATCACAATTAAATGATTTATTTATGCATTTCATGATAAATAAAGAATAAATGGTACATAATCTTTTCAGGAGTATCACAATTAAGATGATTTATTTATGCATTTCATGGGAAATAATGAATAAATAGTACATAATCTTTTCAGGAGTATCACAATCAATTTGCATTGTTGTTTTCTTGTATAAATTTTTCTAAAGAGAACCGTCACTGAGTCTAGGAAAACCTTTTAATCTCACGAAAGACTTAACATTTTGACCTTTACCTTTTAAGATTTATTTATTTTTTTATAAATTTAAGGTAGAAAGTAAGACTTTCAAATTATAGTTGTTTGATATTTTACTCCAGTAGTGCATTCATGCATTTTAATATGTAATAAATAAATAAAATTAAAAAATACCCTAAATTATTTTTTAATTTATGTCCTTATTATATTATAATAATAATAATAATAATAATAATAATAATGACTCAACTTCTCATATTAAAAATAATTAAACAAGTTAGATTAGAGATTATGTTAACTAATTCCTAGAAATAAAAATTAGAATTACTTTTTAAATAATACAAACATCTTTAGCGTAGGATCTTTACTTGAGATCTTAAATACAACATCTCATTTTTATAAGATCTTCCGCTAAAGAAACATTGAAGAAATCCTATAAAAAAACTATCAATATCTCAAAAAGTTTATTCCCTCGTGCCAACAAAAATTAATATAAGATCTCAAGGCAGTAGGATATACTATTACATAGAACCAATAAAAAAGTAATATAAGATCTCAAAATAAAACATTGCATTAAATATTAGAATAAACTTTGCATTTGTTTATTCGTTACACATATGAATTCTCCTAAGAAATCTTGGATAAATTTCAATTTGAATAATCAATGCTCTATCAATTCTTCATTTATTTTCTTATTCCCTATTGGTATGTTCAATCAAATATTTCTTTTATAATTATACTCACATTAACTTTGTCAAATTTCATACGTATTTTCAAGTAGTTACATTTATATATTCCTTCATAACAATATCCCTTACAAGCCTTTCAGTACACTCTCTCTTCAAAAGTAATATATCATTCTCAACATTTATCCTTTTAAAGTCGTACTATAATTTTTAATAAACTACTTTTATAATATTATTTTATTTAGTGAAAACTAATATCATTTTTATATTTGTAATGAAATATTTTCTCTCGAATATTTTTGAATTCGTATGTTTTTGTACGAATTTAAAAATAATCTGTTCAATGTCCTTTTTAGTATAATTTACTATTTTTGTTCCATGGTAAAAGCCACGCAACATTTATTGAAACAGTCCGCGCGTATAAAGAAGTTATTTAAAAATATATTTATTTTCATCTCTATGATTTTTTTTCTTCAAAAAAGTCAATTCATTTCTAATATTACATATACAGCCAACCAAACATGCACCAGTGAATAACGAAAAATTTTAATTGAGGCTTAATCACTCAACCTCATAATAGAATTACTTTGTCCAGGAAATTTTATTGACGAAAAACTCAAGATTTGAGATTTTAAGAGAAAAAGTTCCCAAAACCAGCAATTTGAAAAATTTATTCTATTGAATGCGTATATGAAGTTATAAATTTAACGAAATCATGTTCTATAAATGAAGCATATAAATAACCTATAGAACAAAAACAAAAGAGCATACAACATCCTTCCAACATTAGATGACTAGCTAGTTATGCTCAAAACAGGGAAGGAAAAACGATGACAAGACAATACAAAAATGGTGGATGAGAGATGTTAGAACTACAAATACAATCATTGATAATTATACTTTGACCAAATAATAATTGGAGAAAGGCATGTAAATAATTTTGATGAAGAGTAACTGAAGATGTTAAGACTTACCCGCTTCCTGACCAGCTTGGGTAAAACCCGATCCTTGTAGCACTTTGGGGTGCATTTCCTTGGAACACGCAGCGTATATGGAGCCACGAATTTCCCTTCCAAATTCGGAAGGTGTTTCACAACGCTCACGTCATTCAGCAGAAATGTTATGAACCAGTCTGTATCAAACAGTTCAGAAAAGTTGCTGCAAAAATAGTACTTAGTCCATTGCAAATTCAGAGGTGAAAAGACGATTAACTTTGCTTCAATTAAAAATACTACCACATACGATATGAAGAGATGAGTGAGAGCAGTGCGAGTGTAACGCAAAGACAGACCTGGTGTCTTTCCAGAAAGATGCATGATCCAACTCTGGAACGACAAGTGTAGCATTCAAAATATATGCAGCCACGACAGCATCAATTATCTGCAGCAACAAGCAGCATCTGAACCTCATCAAGTGGCTCGACTCAGTATATCCTTAAATCACTGGTCAAACTGGGTAACCCAGACAAAACCCGTATATGAAACCATTCATGGTCAAGCAATACTGTTGGTTGCATGCAGAAAGAAATGAATCAAATGCGTTTTTCTCTCCTTGAATTTTTATTAAACTAAGAAAAGTACATACGAGGTGATATATATTAAAAGCCATTTCCACATACAATATTGTACTCTAGCTGTTAGTGGCTGAAGGAGCCTACCCCTGTTCTCTGTTGATTTAAACCTCCACTGGTAGCAATTAACAAATATCTATCTGGATGAGTTTTTACATTGGCCTCTGCAAGTGCAAGAAATAAGTATTTCCGTAGTCAAATTGCACATTAAAACACGAATGAACAAGTGGACAACAGTTTTGTTTAACTTAAAGTCCAAAATTAAATTCATAAATTGGTTGCGTTGATCGGGATTGGCTTTACTTGCGAAATTGTCACCAGCGCTACTGCAACCATAGAAAAGGCGTGACTGCGTCGAACTCCATAAATCATGTTTGCAACTTCCTCCACTCGCCTTCCAAGTCAAAACAACACAAAAAATAAAAAATAAAAAAAAAATCAGAGTAAAATGAAAACAGAAAATGGAGTTTACGTTGTTTCATATATAGCTTACCGGAACCCCAAACACGGAATCCCGATGCGTTTCCAAGAGTGATCTAACTTGGGCATTAAGGTGAGTGTGAGGCGGAGTCTAAGGCGCACCACCATGAAGCGCAACAGAGAAAAGGATGATTGATTTCAAGTTAGAGAAAGAAGAAAAGTAGAGAAGAGTGAAATAGAATAGAACGGTTTTGCACTTACCGGGGAGGGAATGAAGAGAGAGAATAGGGCGAAGAGGAGAAGAAGGGAAGCGGAGATGGCGGAGATGAGAGTGCGGTGGAGGAGGCGGCGTCGAAGAACACTCGCAATGAGGAGTCCGATTATTCTGGATTTGTCTGTGCGCGTGGTGAGATGCGTTTTTCTTTCCATTACACCCAAATCCACCAACTCAATGCGTTGCTGGTATTTGTTGGCCGGAGGAGGAGGAGGAAGAAGGGTGTTCGCTGGAACGACGCCGTTTCTCCCGTTTTCCATTTCGTGACTTTTTCTTCTGTTTTCTGAGAAAACAGAAAGAAGAAGTTAGAGAGAAGAGGACCTCTGAACAAAAAACAAGGCAACAAGGCAACCGCATGTAAAACGCCAAGGTGTGGTTTGGATGATACATCAGGAGCCGTTGATTCCTCTCACTTCTAAGTCCAAACTAATCAAATTTCAATTTTGATTTCGTGCATGCCAAGTTTGTTAGATGCTTCACTCACTCTAACTAATCAACCCACCTAAATTACGAATTCAGAGATTCGGTAAATTAAAACTGTTATTACTAATTGAAGTTCGGTTCTAATTCAATTTTTTTATAAATTTGTTACTTATATACTAATTATCTTATTTATTTTTATGTAATATAAAATTAAGTGACCTTAAAATGCTGGGTTGAAATGATCTGAAAAGAGTTGTTTCATCTGTGTGATATGAGAGGTGAAAGAAGGAAGTGGTTTCTTAGCGTGTACGCGGGCATTACCAACACGTAACAGCGACAAACACTGGTTGATGAACATTTAAGGCACACAATATTCTTTCTGCACCTTAACTTCGTTAGTTAGTATACTTATTTTTGCAATCCCATTCAAAATTTTGGTCGCTCTTCACGTCTCTATCATGTGGTTGCATGCGTTTTATTCCCTCCTGCCAAACAAAAATTGGAGAGAAAACCTGTGACACAGAAAGGAGGTGAAGAAGAAGTTATCATATATATAATTAAAGAGATTTACTTATTTTATACATATTTGTTTTTTCAATTTTACATCTTAAATAATCATTATTTTTACTCTTTAAATAATAATTGAGGTCTGTTAATATATGTACTTGCATATTAAGATTCGTTAATGTATGTACTTGCAAACTTCTTAAGAGATGTTGATACTTTCACTTCTTGCATGCTCTTTTTTATGTATTTTTTATTTTTTTTTCTTGTAATTTATGGTATTGGTTATAAATTTAAGAGCGGGTCTTACAAAATATAAAATATTTTATAGTATTAGTTAGAAACCAAATATGAGTGTAAACCTTCGATATTAATAAACTTTATAATGTAGTTAAACTTTTATAGTCAATATAAGTTCTAAATGTTATGTGTGGAAGGGAAAAGAAACAATTCGACACTTATTTTTAAATTGTATATTAGTATGACAAATTTGAAATATGTATAACAAATAGATAAAAATTGTCAAAATACATCATAATATAATAAAAAATCACTTCAACAATTAGGTTATCTCGACTAACAAATAAAAGTATAATTTGTACAAGTATGTGTAGATTGCTATAGTTTGGAAATATAGATACATAGTAATAATATTATTTTTAGGTCCTATGTGAAGTAGAAGTTTGAATTTGAATTATACCTAAAGTTCTAAAAGTTATGTTTTCATTCGGTGTTTATGTCAAACTTTTTATGCATAAACTCTTTAGGCTGCTTTGTTTTAAGGTATAGACATTTCGGTTACCTGAATTTAATCAAGTATTATATATATGTTCAATCATTCTCTAACTAAAAAGTCAAAAGCTCCAATATTACAAGAATGTATGTTTTACACATTTTTTTCTCATGTGAGAGATTTATTTGGACCACTTCATTTACATTTATATGATTGAAAAGTTTTAGTTATTAAGAGAGTAGAAATTATATAGTTATGTTTATTATAGGGTTAAATATGTTTTTGGTCCCTCAAGATTCAATGAAATTTGCAATTAGTTCCTCATCGAAACTTTTGACTAATTTAGTCCTTCATCTTTAGAAGTGCGTGGATTTAGTCCTTTTTAATCAAATTTTGTTAAGTTTATTTGAAGTTCCAAACGCGTTTTATCATAATATTTGAATTAGCATTGAAGCTAAAATGGTTCAAACGATGTAAACATTCAAATACTATCATGAAATACGCTTGAAATGTTAGATAAATTTAATAAAATTTGATTAAAAGGACTAAATCCACACATTTTTAAAGATGAAGGACCAAATTGGTCAAAAGTTTCGATGAGTGACTAATTGTATCAAAAACATATTTAACCCTTTATTATATAGTTACTTTTTTGTGTATATAAACATTTTAGATATAATACCATATTTGTTCCACTAATATATTTTTTAGGTTAAAATACCTTTTTGGTCCCAATTTTCGTCAAGTTTTTTCAAATAAGTCCTAATTTTGGTTTTGTGTTCAAATAGGTCCCAATTTTCGTTAATTATGTTCAATTGAGTCCTTTTTTGTTAACACCGTTTAAATTATTAACGGCCATGACCACGTGTCATTTCGTGGTTTTTTTGAATTTTTTTATTTTTATTTTTAATTTTTAATTTTTTTTAATTTTTTTTAAAATTTTCTTTTAAATGTACACGTGTCAACCCAGGAGTGTGCCACGTGTCACTTTGTGGTTTTTTTGAATTTTTATTTTATTTTTTTGAATTTTTTTTTTGAATTTTTTTTAAATGTCCACGTGTCAATCTAGTAGTGTGCCACGTGTCAAAGTTAATATTCTATATTCAATTTGGTCCTATTTTTGTTCAATTAGGTCCTAATTTTTGTTAAGATTAACCAATTTGGTCCCTATAGAAGATGTGATCAAATTTAATTTTTATATCAAAGTTATAATGATGTGAATTTTAATATATTAAATAAAGATATTTAATAAAAAATATCAATTTTAATATAAAAATTAAATTTGGTTTTAATTTGGAGAGAGACCAAATTGGTTAATGTTAACAAAAATTGAGACCTAATTGAACAAAAATAACAAATATAGGGACCAAATTGAATTTAGAACATTGACTTTGACACGTGGCACGCTACTGGGTTGACACGTGGACATTTAAAAAAAATTAAAAAATTTAAATTTCTTTTTAAAAAAATTAAAAAAAACCACGAAGTGACACGTGGCACACTCCTAGGTTGACACGTATACATTTAAAAAAAAATTAACAAAATTTTTAAAAAAAATAAAAAAATAAAAATAAAAATAAAAAAAAAAAAATTCAAAAAAACCACGAGGTGACACGTGGCAGTCACTGTTCATGACCGTTAATGATTTAAACGGTGTTAGCAAAAAAGGACCCAATTGAACAAAATTGATGAAAATTGGGAACTATTTGAACACAAAACCAAAATTAGGACTTGTTTGAAAAAACTTGACGAAAATTGGGACTAAAAAGGTATTTTAACCTATTTTTTATTATTGACAGAAAAAATGTAGATAATGTAACGTTAATCTTTATGCTTGAGTTTTTTCTTTTAATCTTAGATTAAGAAAATAGATAAATTTTAATGCATCATGATAGGTTATCCCAAGCTAATGTGCTAATGTTCTCGTATGATTGTTAACATAATCAAAGCTTAAAATTGGAACGTAAGTGTGAAGATCATGAAATTGCAAAAGTTGGACACAAAACACCAATTGTTCTGATATAATGTATTAGAAAAATTACAAAAATAAATATATTTTAAAAATTATAAAAGCTAATTAAGTAGTATTAAAATGACATGACTTTATAAAAAAAAGTAGTAGGATCTTAATTCAAAACATTTTTAAACTTAAGTCATTCTATCACCTTGGTAAAGTTTCTATAAAATTAAGTTAAAATGGTATTATCTTTTGACACGAATTCAATTTAAAATAAATACTACTAAATATATACAATTTAACACTAATTGAATTTAAAAGTTTTCTGCTTCTAAACGGATTTTTTTAATGAGTTTGAGTGAAGTTAACAATACGATCCATACCCATTAATTTTTTCAAATTTACTCTCATAATAGTAATAATTAATAATATATTAATAGTAAACTAAAATTACTTAATTTTAGAAATTGGGAAACAAGTCAATACTTCAAAATTTGATAGTAACTAAAAATCGCGACTTGCGGAAACAAAGAAAAAGGGGATGATAGGAACACAAGTTGTGGGGAATTGGCGTGTACCCGTGAAAATGTTTAAAATGTTTGAGAAAATGCATAGAGAGAAAGAGAGAATGTGAGTACATATGTGACTGTTGTGTAGTGGAAAGGCTATCAGCAGCGGTGAGAGAGAGAGAGGTTAACTGGCGGCGTTACCGATACATTCTGTGGGTTCCGTTGCAGGTTTTAATGGAGTTTTATATATTTTATAATTATTATTTATTAAATAATTGAGTTGTGTTGAACGGAAGTTTTTCTGGTTTCGAAGTAACGCAGTTACCGGCGGTGTCGGTCATGGAAGCTACCAATTTCACTTCCTCCCTTTTTGTCTCTCAATACCATGGCTCTGCCAGAAGAAGACCCTTCATATTCAAGCGCAACAACCATATCTGTTACGGTTATTGCCCTCGCTTTCTGCGCCAAGCGCAAAGCCTCTCATCGCCCCTCGTAACCCTTCGCGCCAAACCCTCTTCCCTCCCTCCCAACCACCTCACCGCCGAACAACAACACGCCGACGAGGATCATCAGCTCCACCCCAACCCCGCCGTGTAAGTTCACTCTTCTTTTCTCTATGAATGTGTGCGCCTCCTTCAGCAACAAACATCACAATTACATCTTCAATTCCTTCACAGTAAGTTGCCGCTCGATCAAAATGAAAAACTTCAGCATGTGGATGTGAAGCGAGAGCTTCTATTGTTGTCTCTGCCGGCCCTTGCCGGTCAGGCAATTGACCCCTTGTCGCAGTTGATGGAAACCGCCTACATTGGTCGACTCGGTTTGCACCTTTCCCTTTCAATTCCTATTGCACTGCTTCTTCTTTTTTTTTCATCTCCTTCTGGCTTATCTATCATTGCTTTCGTAGGCACTGTCGAATTGGCTTCTGCGGGCGTTTCCGTGTCCATCTTTAACATCATTTCTAAGCTTTTTAACATTCCCCTTCTAAGCGTTGCCACTTCCTTTGTTGCGGAGGACATGGCCAAGGCTGCCTCTGCTCAGCATTCTGATTCAGGTTCATTCTTTTTTACCTCTCCAACATTTTCATACGATTTTCTCACTGCATTCATGCACATCTTTGTTTAATGCCGTGACTTTGCACAGCAGATCAGGGTGCTACAGAAAATACTGGCAATGGTAAACCTTTCAAAACAGTTCCCCATAGAAAACAGCTACCCTCTGTCTCCACTGCTTTGCTTTTAGCACTCGGCCTTGGCATTTTTGAGGCTTTGGCTTTGTCCCTGGGATCTGGAGCATTTCTAAATTTAATCGGTGTATCAACGGTATGTTTTCACCTCAACACACACTCCACTTTGACTTTATGCATTTATTTGTTGTACCCTGTTAAACGTCATTACAAGTCTATTTAACATCGCTCTTCTATCTTGTCAAAGCATGTGAGTTGTAATCCCTTTTTGAATACATTATTTTCGACAGCAAAATCCAACTTTTGCTCCTGCACGACAATTTCTCTCTATAAGAGCTGTTGGTGCTCCTGCAGTTGTACTTTCTTTGGCTCTTCAAGGCATTTTCCGTGGTTTTAAGGATACGAAAACTCCTGTTCTATGTCTAGGCAAGTGATTGACATATCAAGTTTGTGTTTCTTTGTTAATTTCTCCTTTTCAACCCTTTCTTATATATTTTTTGCTGTCTATTGTATTTATTTGCATGTACTCTGATACCTCTTGAAGGATGATGTTATACTTGCAATTCATGAATACATTATTATGAGTATTGTTTTAACTTGCTCGAGTAAATTACTGAAAATTAAATTTTCCATCTCTGCGTCCATTTCTTGCTTCGCTAATAATCTCCTTCAATATTTGACACTGTCTTATCCTTTTGATGTCCTTTCCCATGGTCATGATTCTTGAGAAATTGATTAATTTGAATTTTATCCTGAACTCGGTGCTTACAGTCAGTGTTGTGGACTTACTATCTACTGTTTCCTACTGCAAATTCATTGCATGTGGTTTTATGGAGGGACAAGAAAAAGATCTTTTCTATCATATGATAGGTTAATGATAATCTATTGGGAAAGTTGGCAGCTAAGAGTGAACTGTTTGTAAATGATTGGAACCATAATTTGACAAGATGCCAACACTACGTACAAATGAATTAGAGCATGTTTGGGTAGATTACAGAACTCTATTTAAATTAATGCATTAAGTTCACCTGGTGATACTAACAGAAGATTATGCTTACAGCTTTTAAACTGTATATTGCCCCTGTTGTGTTTCTTTATGGTAATTCCCCAGACATTTGTCAGGGTCCATGCAACTCTAATTAATGAACAAAACTATGACTGTAATTTAATCTTGAAAATTAATTTTTGATTTTGATAAATTAAGTGTTCTTGTTGTTTTACTTTCTTTCAATATTTAAAATATTTTTCATTATACTGTGATATGTAAGTTTGTATTAATTTCTCTGTTCTCTATGAAATTGCAGGCATTGGCAACTTTTCATCTGTCTTCTTATTTCCCTTACTTATGTATTACTTTCGGTTGGGTGTAACTGGTGCAGCCATTTCCACTGTTATCTCTCAGTAATTCCTTTTCCAAGGCATTCGTTTTTCCTTCTATTTCTTGAAAGGGTTTAGTCCAAATTATGATTGAGTTTTAATACTGCAGATATATTGGAACCATGTTGATGATCTGGTGTCTGAATAAACAAACTGAGTTACTACCTCCGAGGATGGGAAACCTGCAATTTGGCAGTTATATTAAATCTGGTGAGGATTTGTGTCTTTCTTGCTGGTATGTGTTTAATTATTACGGGTTACTAAACCCTGAAACAAAAGAACGTGTTGCACCTTCCTCTTAAAATGGTTTTATCTTCCTTGAAAAAATAGGGAAGATAGCAACCAGACACTAAATGCCATCTCAAACACAGTTCCAAAACACTTACCAAGAAAAGGATCTCACCTCCATTTTTATTGGTTTTGTATTTAAATTAATCAATTGCGTACTTTTGATGTACTTCTAGTGAGAAACAATCCCCATTTTAGGAGCTCTGGTACCAACCTCAAGATTAATAGCTCTGGTACCAACCTGAAAAAGTAAAGAATTATTCTATTGATATAACTCACTAATTACCAAAACCTTTTGAAAAAGGAAATCCAAATATGCTTACGTAAATAGGAAGACTCTGAAGATATTTTTTCCTATTTACTATGGAGATATTGATAATAGTTTTTATCCTAATAATATGCTATTTGCAACAGGCACTTACAAGTCTAAGAAATTGATGATGTCAATTACCCCTATAAAAAGCATATCAGTCGCTTGTTGCATTATCGCATGTGAAAATAATGAATGTTCAGAGGTCCAAAGCTTAGAAGAAATTGTAACTAGTGTTATTAAAGGTCTTATTGAGGATGATTTAGTATCTTTGCAACCAATGACACAAAGACAAGAACTCATAGTAGCAATACAAAAACATAATACCAGAGCTTTCATATTCAAAGAAAAAACATAATACCAGAGCTTTCATATTCAAAGAAAAAAAAAATAAAGATGAAATTCCCCTGGCTAAATTTTTAGAAAAAAACAAACAACAGAATCCCAATTTACTAAATTGTCCTTGTTATATTTTATATTTCATATTATTAATTCTAGAGATTGAGTTTATGTTATTAACAAAACTTATAAAGACTCTTACCAAAAATTGTTCTGCTATTAATTTATCAAAATTACTGACTCTGTAAACTGGCCCAAATTGGGATCAAAAGAAATATTTTTTTAACTATGATCGCATGGGCAGATTTCTTATTTTGTGTTTTACTCTGTAAATTATTTAGCTTTCTGTTAGGTTAATTTAGTTGTTACAGTTTGATCTCTGGGCTGCCACAGGTGGTTTCCTTCTTGGAAGAACACTTGCTGTTCTTTCAACCATTACATTGGGGACATCAATGGCTGCTCGACATGGTCCAGTAGCTATGGCTGCACATCAGATATGTATGCAAGTGTGGTTGGCTGTTTCCCTTCTGACAGATGCCTTGGCTGCATCTGGTCAGGTAAATGAATCATTGAAACCTCGGGATTTTTTTCTTGTAATTTTATCATCTTAACATTTTCCTTCTTGTAGTACGACTTCTTAAATTTCTTTTGATCTAGTAATAATACTATGCTGTCTTGCAATGAATCAAGATAAGCCAACAATGCTTGATTATAACGAAACAAATGAAGCCAACATAATTCTGTTGTAGTCATTACTGTTGCCCTTTGTTTGTAAAGAGAGAGAGAGAGAGAAAAGAATATGTTTGATGAAAATAAGTTGTTAGAGTGGAAATCGGTGAGAAATAAAATAAAAATTAAGGTGTTTGGTTGATGAGAAGAGATAGATAGAGTAGAAATAAGTAAGAAAAAGTACAGTGGGTATTAACATTTTTTAAAATTATTTATTTTCTTTTCTTATCCGGCCTAGCACCCAATGTTATTTCCGTCCTCTCAACTAAATGGAGTGCTAATTAGACAGTTAGACAGGCTTTGCTGAACTTTTTGGGAAAATTTTCAGTTTGTTTGACTTTGTCACTATTTTACATTTTAAAGTCGTCAATTATTTTAAATTCAATACTGTCTTCTTGTTATATATACCCTTTTTCTTATATATCTATATTTTGTATTATTATTTATAGGCCCTTGTTGCAAGTTCTGTATCCAGACATGAATACAAAGTTGTGAAGGAGATTACTAGTTTTGTATTAAGGGTAAGTGCTGATTTTTTTTTCATTGAATTTTGAGACTTCAATGCCTTTCATTCATTAGTTATTTTTAGATTTGATGTTAAGCTACAGTTGTTTAACTGTGTCATACAAGGAGATTTTATGAATTATTTGAGAACCTGTTACGACTTTCCAGATTGGACTGGTAATGGGTATTTGCTTGACTGCAATTCTGGGTGCATCGTTTGGACCTCTAGCTACCATTTTTACTCAGGATTCTGAAGTCTTGCTGGTGGTCAGATCATTAGTGTTGGTAAGTGTGTTGCTGCTGATTGATTTGTCACTATTTGTTTGCATTTGTCTGTGTCTGCCTCGTAATCCCGCTGTTATCTATGATTGCTTCTAGTTTGTCAGTGTTTCGCAACCATTTAATGCACTGGCATATATTTTTGACGGTCTCCATTATGGTGTTTCTGATTTCCGATATGCTGCTTTCTCCATGGTAAGTTGTACTTCTCTGAATTTGTTATGATGTTTCTTTCGTGGTACATATGGTTCTCCAGGTTAACCTTTTTGATAATTGCTTCGTAGATGCTTGTGGGAGCAGTCTCCTCTGCATTCTTGTTGTTTGCAGCTCCAGTTTTTGGCCTCCAGGGCGTATGGCTGGGCTTAGTTCTCTTCATGGCTCTTCGTGCAGTAGCTGGCGCTGTCAGGTAAAATGGCACATTAATTTGTATGTTTGTATTGGGAAAAAATGTTGAATACTGTTTCTATCTTGTTAAAATAAAAATATTTTGCTCACTCTCATTGTAAATGTCTAGATGGCTACTTTAGTGTTCACGCTGCTATTTATTCTTCATCGATTATAATATTTTCCAATAAATCTTTGGCTAACAACCCATTGATCTTATGGTATATAAGTGAAAGAGGTATGCATGATTGCGCGTACTATACTATTGTAATTTCACTGTGGAATGCTGTATTAGTGCCATGGCTTTAGTATCATTTGTTAAAATGCTGTTTGAAAATCAGTGTCTGAAGTTCACATTTTTACTTGGCTTATCATATCTTCAAGTGAAATTCTCAAGTATTTGCTGATAGTAAGAAATAGAGTAATTGAGTGTATTGATCTGTCCCTTCGGTCGATTCACTGATGCTATTTAGTGTGGCTCTTCTATTAAATTGTCTGGTTGTGCTTTCAATTTTATTTTCCTTCTTGGTTGAATCCTTTGTGCTTTTGTACATTTTCAGATGTCTCTCAAAGAATGGTCCTTGGTGGTTTCTACACAGGGATTTACAAATTGTATAGAGGTCAGTGTCTATTTCTACAATCTCTAACATGTTCAAAATTAAATTAATAAATTGGTTGCGTTGATCGGGATTGGCTTTACTTGCGAAATTGTCACCAGCGCTACTACAACCAGAGAAAAGGCGTGACTGCGTCGAACTCCATAAATCATGTTTGCAACTTCCTCCACTCGCCTTCCAAGTCAAAACAACAAAAAACAAAATAAAAAAATAAGCAGAGTAAAATGAAAACAGAAAATGGAGTTTACGTTTCATATATAGCTTACCGGAACCCCAAACACGGAATCCTGATGTGTTTCCAAGAGTGATCTAACTTGGGGAATTATTGTGAGTGTGGGGTGGAGTCTAAGGCGCACTACCATGGAGCGTAACAGAGAAAGAACGATATGAGAAGAGTTGATTCCTGTATAATATGAGAGGTGAAAGAAGGAAGTGACAACACGTAACAGCGACAGACACTGGTTGATGAAGATTTAAGGCACACAATATTCTTTCTGCACCCTAACTTTGTTAGTTAGTATACTTATTTTTGAAATTCCATATATTCAAATCTCAAACATCTCCAAGAAGATGTCAAGATTGTAAACGATGAATTAGAGAAGTAGTTACATTTTGAAACATGTGTTACAGCCAACAAATTTACAATAAATATATATATATATATATATATATATATATATATATATATATATTTTGGATATTGGTTGTCCAAATCACATTATTTACGATCAATAATTTTTAAAGAGCTCACTAAATCAAATATTTTTAGAATAAGAATTGGGATTAAAGAACAAATTTCTATGAAAGGTAAAAGAACAATTGTAGTTAAAATTCATTTAGATGTCAAATTTATTTTTGAAGTCTTGTATGTTGTTGAAATTAATTAAAATTTGTTAAGTGTTACTCAATTACTAGAGAAATGTTATAAAGTATTATTTGAAAATAGATTTTCTGTGATTAAAGATACAAACAACTTATAAGTATTCAAAATTTACATGAATTTGCTTTGAATTTGAATTTAATGATAAAGGAGTTGACTACAAAGAAGAAATATAAGAAGGATTAAAATCAAAAGAACACGAATATTTCTCAAAGAAGTTTGATGTTGAAGAGGACAAAGAGGACAATTCTTGTAGAAAGGAGAAAAAAACTAAACATAAAAGGAGTCAAAATTCACTAAAACAAAATAAGTTTATTATGTCGATGGATTTATGTTGACACCAGAGGATATCGAACGCGGTAATGTAAATAAAATGTCAAAGTTTATGTTTGACCCTTTTTCTGGTAGATGTGAAATTTCATTTTTACATCTTATTTATTTAGGCTAAACATAAATTTTTAATTTATTATATCAATGAAATCACATACATATTTTATAAATTTATGTTAATATTAATTTAAAATATAATATTTAATATTAATTTTGATATTAATATTAATAATGTTAATAAAAAAAATTAATACTAATATATAACAATATATAAAAGAAATTTTTTTGTGTGTTTATATCTCAAAATATCAATTTTATCCTTTAAATATAATAACTTTTAAATTTTTAAATTTTTAAAAATTGATCGTTACTTTTATAAGCTTTTTATAACATCGATGTTATCTCTATTTATTCTCTTCTTCTTTGTTTATCAATAATCATTCTTTTATATGTTATAATATTTTTTACTTTATTTTTAATAAATATAATTATCACTTACTAATATAATATTACGTATATTTAAAAAATTTATACACATGTGTTTACGTAGTAATATCAATATTAATAATAATACTGCATATAGAAATAATATAATATAAAAATAATAATGTTAATAATATTACTTATATTAATATTAATAATAATGTTAATCTACTAATATTATTAATATTAATAATAAAAACATATAGTTTGGAATTTAAAATTTAAAATTATAGTTTTAGAATTATTTCATTTGAAAATATTTTAATAATATAATAATATGTGTTAAAATTTTAAATTAAAAAAGTCTGATTAAAATATTAATATTCTTAATGGGCGCGGTGTTTATTTTATTTCTCGATAGTGTTCTCGTGTGTCACGCTTCTATTTAAATATCAACCGTCAATCAAATCAATAAAAAATTATATGTTTCATGACTAAAAGAAATAAGAAAAAGAGGATGATTGAAACAAAAAAATGTTGGGAATCGGCGTGTACCAGTGAAAATGTATAAAATGTTTGAGAAAAGGCAGAGAGAGAGGAAGAGAAGAGAGAATGTGAGTATGTGACTGTTGTGTAGTGGAAAAGGCGGGAGTTACAGACACATTCTGGGGGTTGCTTGCAGGTTTCAATGGAGTTTTATATATTTTATGATTATTATTCATTGATTCATTGAGATGTGTTGAACTCAAGTTTCTCTGGTTTTGAAGTAATGCAGTTACCGGCGGTGACGGTCATGGAAGCTACCCATTTCACTTCCTCCCCTTTTGTCTCTCAATACCATGGCTCTTCCAGAAGAAGAGCATTCACATTCAAGCGCAACCATATCTGTTACGGTTATTGCCCTCGCTTTCTGCGCCAACCGCAGAGCCTCTCATCGCCTCTCATAACCCTTCGCGCCAAACCCTCTTCCCTCCCTCCCAACCACCTCACCGCCGAACAACAACACGCCGACGAGGATCATCAGCTTCACCCAAACCCCGCCGTGTAAGTTCACTCTTCTTTTCTCTATGAATGTGTGCGCCTCCTTCAACAACAAGCATCACAATTACATCTTCAATTCCTTCACAGTAAGTTGCCGCTCGATCAAAATGAAAAACTCCAGGATGTGGATGTGAAGCGAGAGCTTCTTTTGCTGTCTGTGCCCGCCATTGCCGGCCAGGCAATTGACCCCTTGTCGCAGTTGATGGAAACCGCCTACATTGGTCGACTTGGTTTGAACATTTCCCTCCCATTTCCTATTCCACTACTTTTCTTTTATTTTTTCATCGCCTTCTGTCTTATCCATCATTGCTTTCGCAGGCACTCTCGAATTGGCTTCTGCGGGCGTTTCCGTATCCATCTTTAACATGATTTCTAAGCTTTTTAACATTCCCCTTCTAAGCATTGCCACTTCCTTTGTTGCCGAGGACATGGCCAAGGCTGCCTCTACTCAGCATTCTGATTCAGGTTCATTCTTTTTTACCTCTCCAACATTTTCATACGATTTTCTCATTGCACTTATGCACATCATTGTCTAATGCCGTGACTTTGCACAACAGATCAGGGTGCTACAGAAAATACTGGCAATGGTAAACCTTTCAAAACAGTTCCCCACAGAAAACAGCTACCCTCTGTCTCCACTGCTTTGCTTTTAGCACTCGGCCTTGGCATTTTTGAGGCTTTGGCTTTGTCCCTGGGATCGGGAACATTTCTAAATTTAATCGGTGTGTCAACGGTATGTTTTCACCTCAACACACACTCCACCTTTTCATTGGGTCAACGCTTTATGTATTTATTTATTGTACCCTTTTAAAAGTGGGATACTTTATTGTTTTGTGGTGATTATAAGTCTATTTAACATCACTCTTCTATCTTGTCAAAGCATGCGAGTTGTAATCGCTTTTTGAATAAATTATTTTCTACAGCAAAATCCAACTTTTGCTCCTGCACGACAATTTCTCTCTGTAAGAGCTGTTGGTGCTCCCGCAGTTGTACTTTCTTTGGCTCTTCAAGGCATTTTCCGTGGTTTTAAGGATACGAAAACCCCTGTTATATGTCTAGGCAAGTGATTGACATATCAAGTTTGTGTTTCTTTGTTAATTTCTCCTTTTCAACCCTTTTTTATATATTTTTTGCTGTCTATTGTATTTATCTGCATGTACTCTGATACCTTTTGTAGGATGTTGTTATATTTGCAATTCATGAATACATTATTATGAGTATTGTTTTAACTTGCTCGAGTAAATTACTTAAAATTAAATTTTCCATCACTGCGTTCATTTCTTGCTTCGCTAATAATCTCCTTCAATATTTGACACTGTCTTAGCCTTTTGATGTCCTTTCTCATGATCATGATTCTTAGAAATTGATTAATTTGAATTTTATCCTGAACTCGGTGCTTACGGTCGGTATTGTGGACTTACTATCTACTGTCTCCTACTGCAAATTCCTTGCATGTGGTTTTATTCACGAGGGACAAGAAAAAGTTCTTTTCTATCATATGATAGGTTAATGATAATCTATTGGGAAAGTTGGCACCTAAGAGTATACTGTTTGTAAATGATTGGAAGCATAATTTGACAAGATGCCAACACTACTACAATTGAATTAGGGCATGTTTGGGTAGATTACGGAACTCTATTTAAATTAATGCATTAAGTTCACCTGGTGATACTAACAGAAGATTATGCTTACAGCTTTTACACTGTATATTGCCCCTGTTGTGTTTCTTTATGGTAATTCCCCCGACATTTATTAGGGTCCATGCAACTCTAATTAATGAACAAAACTATGACTGTAATTTAATCTTGAAAATTAATTTTATATTTTGATAAATTAAGTGTTCTTGTTGTTTTACTTTCTTTCAATATTTAAAATATTTTTCATTATACTGTGATATGTAAGTTTGTATTAATTTCTCTATTCTCTATGAAATTGCAGGCATTGGCAACTTTTCATCTGTCTTCTTATTTCCCTTACTTATGTATTACTTTCGGTTGGGTGTAACTGGTGCAGCCATTTCCACTGTTATCTCTCAGTAATTCCTTTTCAAAGACATTCTTTTTTCTTTCGATTTCTTGAAAGGATTTAGTCCAAATTATGATTGAGTTTTAATACTGCAGATATATTGGGACCATGTTGATGATCTGGTGTCTTAATAAACGAGCTGAGTTACTACCTCCAAGGATGGGAAACCTGCAATTTGGAAGTTATATTAAATCTGGTGAGGATTTGTGTCTTTCTTGCTTGTATGTGTTTAATTATTACGGGCTACTAAACCCTGAAATAAAAGAACGTGTTGCACCTTCCTCTTAAAATGGTTTTATCTTCCTTGAAAAAATAGGGAAGATAGCAACCAGATACTAAATGCAATCTCAAATAGTGTTCCAAAACACTTTCCAATAAAAGGATCTCACCTCCATTTTTATTGGTTTTGTATTTAAATTAATCAATGGCTTACTTCTAAATGAATGTTATTCTAAAGCTTTTTATATGCTTACATATTTTATCTGTCTGTAATCTCCCTCTCTCCATCTCTGTCGATCTATCCATCTCTGTAGGAGAGATCAAATTATTCTAATAGTAATTCTAAGAAAGTTACTCATCTTCACCATTCATTTTCTTGAAATGTAATGGTTAAGATTAGTTACTGAAAATAAACGCTAAGAATGAGGAGTACCTCCATTAGAATTATTCTTTAAGTAACTTGATCGTCCCCCTTGTGCCCCCCTGCCTAATATCTAGTGAGAAACAGTCCCCATTTTAGGAGCTCTGGTACCCACCTCAAAAGATTAAGAGCTCTGGTACCAACCTGAAAAAGTAAAGAATTATTCTATTGGTGATATCACTCACACTAATTACATTCTCATCATTTCTGTTTATAATAACCAAAACCTTTTACAAAAGGGAATACAAATATGCTTAGAATAAATTGTAACTAATGTAATTAAAGGTCTTGTTGAGGATGATTTAGTATCTTTGCAACCAATGACACAAAGAGAAGCACTCATAGTAGCAATAACACTTTACAATCTTTGGGTGCAATTCAAAAACATAATACCAGAGCTTTCATATTGAAAGAAAAAAAAATTAAAGATGAAATTCCCCTGGCTTTAAATTTCTAGAAAAAAAAAATTGCAGAATCCCAATTTACTAAATTGTCCTTGTTATATTTTATATTTCATATTTTTAATGTTGGAGATCGAGTTTATGTTATTAACAAAACTTATATAAGACTCTTACCAAAAATTGTTGTGCTATTAATTTATCAAAATTTCTGACTCTGTAAACTGGCTCAAGTTGGGATCAAAAGAAAGATTTTTTTAACGAGATTATTAATTTATGATGGTTTAACTATGATCGCAGGGGCACATTTCTCTTTTTGTGTTTTACTCTGTATATTATATAGCTTTCTGTTAGGTTAATTTAGTGGTTTTAGTTTTGATCTCTGGGCTGCCACAGGTGGTTTCCTTCTTGGAAGAACACTAGCTGTTCTTTCAACCATTACATTGGGGACATCAGTGGCTGCTCGACATGGTCCAGTAGCTATGGCTGCACATCAGATATGTATGCAAGTGTGGTGGTCTGTTTCCCTTCTTTCAGATGCCTTGGCTGCATCTGGTCAGGTAAATGAATCATTGAAACCTTGGGATTCTTTTTCTTGTTGTTTTATCATTTTAACATTTTCGTCCCTGTGGTACGACTTCTTAAATTTCTTTTGATCTAGTAATAATACTAAGCTGTCTTGCAATGAATCAAGATAAGCCAACAAAGCCAGATTATAATGAAACAAATGAAGCCAACATAATTCTGCTGTAGTCATTACTCTTGCCCTTTGTTTGTAGAGAGAGGAAAGAATATGTTGGATGAAAATAAGTTGATAGAGTGGAAATCGGTGAGAAATGGAATTAAAATTAAAGGTGTTTGGTTGATGAGAAGAGATAGATAGAGTAGAAATAAGTACGAAAAAGTACAGTGGGTATTAACACTTTTTAAAATTATTTCTTTTCCTTTCTTATCCGGTCAAGCCCCCAATGTTATTTCCATCTTCTCAACCAAATGGAGTGCTAATTAGACAGGCTTTGCTGAACTTTTTAGGAAAAGTTTCAGTTTGTTTGACTTTGACACTTTTTTACATTTTAAAGTCGTCAATTATTTTAAATTCAATACTGTCTTATTGTATATACCCTTTTTCTTATACATCTATATTTTGTATTATTATTTATAGGCCCTTATTGCAAGTTATGTATCCAGACATGAATACAAAGTTGTGAAGGAGATTACTAGTATATTATTAAGGGTAAGTGCTGATTTTTTTTTTATCCATTGAATTTTGACCCTTTAATGCCTTTCATTCATTAGTTATTTTCAGATTTTATGTTAAGCTATCGTTGTTTAACTATGTCATACAAGGAGATTTTATGAGTTATTTGAAAACCTGTTACGACTTTCCAGATTGGACTGGTAATGGGTATTTGCTTGGCTGCAATTCTGGGTGCATCGTTTGGACCTCTAGCTACCATATTTACTCAGGATTCTGAAGTCTTGCTGGTGGTCAGATCATTAGTGTTGGTAAGTGTGCTGCTGCTGATTGATTTGTCACTATTTGTTTGCATTTGTCTGTGTCTGCCTCGTAATTCCGCTGTTATCTGTGATTGTTGCTAGTTTGTCAGTGTTTCTCAACCATTTAATGCACTGGCATATATTGTTGACGGTCTCCATTATGGTGTTTCTGATTTCCGATATGCTGCCTTCTCCATGGTAAGTTGTACTTCTGTGAATTTGTTATGGTATTTCTTTCGTGGTACATATGCTTCTCCAGGTTAACCTTTTTGATAATTGCTTCGTAGATGCTTGTGGGAGCAGTCTCCTCTGTATTCTTGTTGTTTGCAGCTCCACTTTTTGGCCTCCAGGGCGTATGGCTGGGCTTAGTTCTCTTTATGGCTCTTCGTGCAGTAGCTGGCGCTGTCAGGTAAAATGGAACATTAATTTGTATGTGTATATTGGGAAAAAAATGTTGCATACTGTTTTTATCTTGTTAAAATAAAAATAGTTTGATCACTCATTGTAGATGTCTAGATGGCTACTTTAGTTTTCACGCTGCTTTTTATTCTTCATTGATTATAATATTTTCCAATAACTCTTGGGCTAACAACCCATTGATCTAATGGTATATAAGTGAAAGAAGTATGCATGATTGAGCATTCTATACTATTTTAATTTCACTGGGGAATGCTGTATAAGTGCCATGATTTTAATATCATTAGTTAAAATGCTGTTTGAAAATCAGTGTCTGAAGTTCACATTTTTACACGGCTTATCATATCTTCAAGTGAAATTCTCAAGTATTTGCTGATAGTAAGAAATATAGTAATTGAGTGTATTAACCCGTCCCTTCCGTCGATTCACTGATGCTATTTAGTGTGGCTCTTCTATTAAATTGTCTGGTTGTGCTTTCAATTTTATTTTCCTTTTTGGTTGAATCCTTTGTGCTTTTGTACATTTTCAGATGTCTCTCAAAGAATGGTCCTTGGTGGTTTCTACACAGGGATTTACAAATTGTATAGAGGTCAGCGTCTATTTCTACAATTTCTAACATGTCTTTTCTTTTTGATCGAGTGAAATATATTGCAGGGGTTTATTTTCTGTGGAATTATGAAAATAATATTGTTTTATTTTTGATCTGATTGAAAATGATTTTGACAGTAAATCGCAAAATGTACGAGGATGTCGATATAGCTTTTGTTCCGTTTCACAATGTCACCGGAAAGAGCGAAAGATAATCTTGGCAGTATGCCCAATTATGAAGCGTTAAATTTTGCATCTTTGTGAGTTTATTGGTGAACTACGACTTGCTTCATAGCTTTACTCAGATTCAGATATTGAGGAAAACAAACTGTAATTTATAGTTTTATCTTTTTAAATTAGAATTTTGTGATATTTTTATCTTAACATTCTGGGTGGATATTCATTCTGCTTTATCTTAATATGTATTGTAACTCATATTTGCAGGTGGTCTCATAAATGGAGGATGCGAATGAAACACTGGATTTGACATTTGAAGACTAATTTTTCCGTCGGTATTATATTGAGATGTTAGCCGGTGACTTGTTGTTTTCCGTTGTTTCCGAGTAGAGATAGGCAATTTTAGAAGCAGTTTGTAGGTTATCGCTATAAGAACTGTGTTAAGCACATTTTTCAGTCATTGTTTACCGTGTGAAGGAAAATGGTTCAGTTCAGTATTTTTCAAATTCACGAAACTTTTGAGACTTGTCGCTTGGCAGTCAAATGCGATTCTTTAGTATACTCTTGATCATTGACCGAATGTTAATACAAGGTTCTTTCAAGGCTCGAACCCAGTCTCGAATACAAAAAAATGCACATCTTTTGTTTAGCAAACAATATCACACGGCAAGTACGCATAAAATTATTCGTGGTGAAAAATAGAAAGAGAAATTTAACTTTTATTACACAAACTGGTTGAAACGATTTCCAGCATACCGAAAGTGAATTTGGAAAGGAAGATCTAGTCGAGGTTGGCAATGACAGCGTCAACAACCTGTTGTGTAGTGCTGTCTCCACCAAGATCTTTAGTCATGTACTTCCCCTCCGAAATCACGCGCTTCACTGCAGTCTCGAGTCTGTCAGCAAATGAAGGAAACTGAAGATGCCTCAGCATCATTGCTGAGGAGAGAAGCAGCGCAACAGGATTTGCCTTCTTCTGCTCCACTTGCTTTTCCTTTCCCACATTTCCAGCCGAAGCACCTTGCTCAAACACAGCATGATCAGCCCCAACGTTTCCTGCAGTGCAATCACCTCAAATCATTCATTTCTCGCTTCTTCTTCCTCTTCTAACCATATTAACATTAACAGTATTCAATTACCTCCAGGCATTACACCAGTGCCCCCAGCAATTCCAGCTGCTGTATTAGCCACTAGATTTCCATACAGATTAGGAGTCACCTAACATAATGAATAATCACACGATGGGTCAAACTAGCTCTTGAGGCTTAGAAACTCATAGACTTGCTTATGAAAATTATTGACTGGGAATTAACTAACCATAACATCGAACTGCTCCGGTTTGGAGACAAGTTGCATACAGCAGTTATCCACAATAATCTCGTTGTACTTGATACCAGGATATTTGGTTGCAACCTGTCGGCAAGATTCTAGGAAGAGACCATCAGCGAGTTTCATGATGTTGGCTTTGTGGACGGCGGTGACTTTCTTCCTGTTGTTAAGGTATGCATACTCGAACGCATATTTTGCAATACGTTCGGAACAAAACTTGGACATAACCTGAATCATTTACTGAGACTGAGGGTTAGAATTAGAATTAGAATGTGAATGGTAAATTCAAAGAGTGGAGAGAGAAGTTTGACCTTGAGGCTCTCGACAACGCCGGGAACGACCTCGTGCTCCAGACCTGAATACTCGCCCTCGGTGTTCTCACGAATGACAACGATGTCGACGTTGTCGTGGCGGGTGGGCAAGCCGGGGAGGTTGAAGCAATTGACGAGGGAAGCGTAGAGATCGAGGTCTTTTCTGAGCTGAACGTTGAGGGAGCTTACTCCCCCACCCACCGGAGTCCTCAAACCACCCTTCAAGCAAACCTTGTTCTTCCGAATCGAATCCAGAACCTCCTCCGGCACACGCCTCATGTCCCCGTGCACCTCGTACTTCTCGAAGTAAAGCGGGGCGTGCATGGCCTCCATCACCTGCTCCACCGCGTTTGTCACCAGAGGCCCAATTCCGTCCCCAGGTATCAGCGTCACCCCCCTCGGCGCTCCGTCCCCCGGTCGAGGCATGTACGTCACGCTCCGTCTCATTTCCTTCATCGCCGCCTTCACCACTGACACTGACATTCTCACCTTACCTCTCACCCCCATCTCTCTCTCCTCACCGATCTCACACACTCTCTCTCTCTATCTCTCTCCACCCAAGCAAATTAACGATAGTCAAAACGAAAGGTCCTCTTTGCAATTTCCACTCATGCCCCCCGAGATAAATAAATAAAAGGGAAGGATAGTTTATTATTACCTTATTTATTCTGAAATTAAAATAGGATTAGAATTAGGCGAAGAATATCAAATGTCAATTGCGAAGAACAGGTACTGGATTCTGAGGCATGGCAAGAGCATTCCCAACGAGCGAGGCATCATCGTTTCCTCCATGGTTTTCCCCGTTCCTTTTAAATCCTATCTTTCCCATTGCTTTCTTAGTTGTTGATCTTTCATTCATCTCAGGAAAATGGGACTCTCCCCGAATTCCAATTGGCCCCCGACGGTGTTCACCAGGCACAACTAGCTGCACAATTGTTCCAAAAGGTATCTCTCCTTCTCTTCTTTTTTCTCCCAAACCCAAACCCAAATCTTCCAATCTAATTCCACTCTTTCACTCTCTCTACTGTGGAATTTCGTCTCCAAAACCACACCATTGTCAATTAATTGCGCCGCCGTTTTCTCTGTATGCTCTAACCTCAACTTAACTCTATTATCGGACTCTTCACAGGAACTAGAGGCCAAAAATATACCGCTTGCTGATGTGCGCATTTGCTATTCTCCATTTTCAAGAACAAGACACACCGCAAATCTTGTTGCTTCCTTCCTCAATCTTCCTTTTGATGGTCCCCAGTGTAAGGTGAGCCAGAACAACTCAACCAACAACACAACGGCAACGACTTTCCTTTCCCCTACTCTACATTTGTCAATCCACATCCTGCACTTCCCTTTTCATTCATCCACTAATTTCCCTTCACTCTTTATCCTTCAAATTTCATTTATTCATCTCTTAATATCGTATATCTGTGCCTGTTTTTCCTATTCATCTATTATTTTTGCTCGTTAACTGAGTCTCTTTTACTGAGCAGGTGATTGAAGATCTTCGTGAACGCTATTTTGGTCCCTCATTTGAACTTTTATCGCATGATAAAGTAAGCCATGCTCAACACAAGTTTCTTCAGCTGCCTTCTGGTTTTTCAATACGCCTTACTTTATATGAAACATTGCAATAAAATTGCTATTCAAAGGGCCTTTTGTCTGTTCTCTGCATCCATTTTTGGTTATAGAAATCTTCTATCTTTGGAACATTAGTCATGTTCTGATTAAGCATATCGTTGCCACCATTTAAAGGTTCTGGCGCATATAAGTATTGTCAAACCCTATAGTTTCCAACTCATTGGGTTCTCCTTTCCATTCATGAACAGTACGAAGAAATTTGGGATATTGATGGAAAAGATCCATTTGTTGGGCCAGAAGGAGGAGAAAGTGTTAAGGATGTTGCGGGTCGACTGGCAAAAGCAATGGCCACTATTGAATCAGAATTTGAAGGGTGGTGATGTCTTTCTTATATTCAACTACTTTTTTTTTTCCTAGCGTGAATGTGTGCGACAAATCTATTGGAGACCTGCAGTTTTTCAAGCTGCCAAAATACTACTTTCAAAAAGCTGCATTCAGAATTTAGAAAACTTAATTTCTGTAATGAAATTTGATCTGAAACAGTGCCCTTTCGTTTTGAAGTTAAGTAAACTGATTTTGGTAGATTTAATTTGAATCTTTATATTGAAACGTATACAAGAAATTGGAAAGTGTGAAAACTAATATTCTAATGTCAAAACAAGCAGGTGCATAGTAGTTCTTTCATATATGGTATTTCCTTAAGTATATTTTGGTATTTTTTTCATTGCTAAAGTAATTCTGTCTACTTCTTGCAGATGTGCAATTTTGGTTGTCAGCCATGGAGATCCCTTGCAAATATTGCAAACAATTATGCATGCAGCTAATGAACATAAGGAACCCACCTATAATGACCTAGCATCGATACTAAAGGAAGTTCAGGTGGCACCCGTTTTGTCCCAGCACCGCAAATATGCGCTGCAAACTGGAGAGCTCAGGGTACTTTTTTGAGATTTGAGATCTATGGTGGTTACAAAAAAGAGTCATGTGACATCCTTTTATGAATTCATTTTAAAATACAAACAGCTCTTCTGTAATATTTCAGGAACAGGGATCTAAATCCGTTTTAGTGTCTGTCATTTATTACTTTATTCATTATTCAGCAAATAATTTCAATCAGAAGTAACATGACATCTGGTGTGAATTTCAAACAAGGCCTCACTGAACATGTCACTAAGTCCATGCGTCCCAAACATTTAGCGCATTACTCCCAGTAAATGAGGATAACAAAATCCAGCATTTTTCACCCACAGCCAAAAGCGCTATCCTGTGATGTGAAGCACTCATTTTTTGTTTTTCTTTTATCACCACTGGTTCTTTCCGTTTTCCCTTTTGATAGTACATTATCGATTATATACCTACCATCTTTATCTCCCTTTACTATATTATACGTTAAGTTTTTCTTTGAACCTAGTCATGCCTAAAGACACTTCTGTCAGATTAAGTTTGGATTGGTATTCATAAAAAATAGTTTGGATTGATGGGAAAGAAGGGAATGGTATGATTCAGATCATAATGGAATAGAACAAAATAAAATATCATTTGACTGGTGAAATATTTTATAATGAAATTATACAAATACACCGTTCTTGAAGACGCGATAAAGTGAGGTATATGTTTTATTATCTATATATAATCCTTATTCTAAAAGTATTTTATATTTTTATCTATTGTATACCCTTCAGAAAAGAAGTATCCTCTGCCCATCATACACAATAGATCCTGATGACCTTCAAAATCATAGGTGAATTGAATGTTGATTGAGCTCCATCTGGGCTAGGACATTTGTTAGAAGGTTCCACAATATCCCTGTCCCAAATCATAAACGAAGGGATTGTGGTATAATATCATCAATTCTAAACTTAAGGTCTGGTGCTTACCTAATAGGCTTTAAACAAATGTACGAGATTTACTCAAATTAGACTCATAAAATTATTAAGTCAAAAGAAGTCATTATAGTTTTTAAGTTAAATATAATAAATATAATACTTAAAATAAGAAGAATGTTAAAAGAACTTTCTTAATGTAATTTTTCTGAAACATCTTACAATTAAGTAAAACTTGCAAAACATTATAAAATAAAAATTACTAAATGAGAAATGAAAGTACTATAAAACTTTCAAACTCTAACAAAGTCAGTAAAATAGACTATATCAGGTGATTGCATTGATCCATTTGAGAAGTCTGTTGGAAGTTTAACTTAAACTATTTATAATGGTCTTGGTTTGGGTTTATGCTGGGGACCTTCGTATATCTTTTAGAATCTACAAAGAAGCTATTCAACCCACTTCACCTCTAGCCTGAAGCCTGCTAGGAAGATAAGCATATATGAACTTCTGAGGTATCCATTAATCATGTCACACGCTTTCATACAAACCATAAATTTACACATATACTGAAAGGAAAGGTTTCATCATATGTATCAAAGACAGACAAGGGAGAAAAATATATACATATATATACATATACAACACAGTGCACATGTTTGGTTGTTTGCTAATAATATGATATAGTTGGATCGCATGTTCTTGCCAGCGGCATGCTATTAATACAAATATCACTTATTCGAAGAAGGAACATAAATGAATTCAGGTTAATACACATATTAATTGGAAATGAGGTATAGGTGAGGGTGAAGAAAAGTAAGATGGAAAGTTGATTATATATTTAACCTAAGTGAGAATGTGGAGACTAGAGTCCCAACCTCAAATCGAGAGTGAGAGGAGGAGAATTCAAGTCGAGGGAGGACTTAGGTAAGTCAAGGAGGAGAAGGTTTTCGGCTTTCTGATTCTCCCAATGACACCTCTTGTGCCCACCAAGTGCTTGCCCTGTGGAGAACACCCTCAAGCATATGCTGCACTTGTGCCCATCACCACTCATGTTAACGTTCTCCTCCTCACACTTCCCGCTACTTCCAATGCCTAACCCTATGCTTACATTACCGGTGTTCGCAAAACACCCCTTCACGTTCTTGTGACTCGCGCGGTGCCCCCCCAGAGCCTGGTGCGATCCGAACACCCTGTTGCAACTGGAGCACTCGAACTGCCACTGCTGAACCTCTTCCTCCTTCTCTTTCTCTTTCCCTTTCTCTCTGTTGTTGTTTGAATTCGCCAGCAGAAGCAAACACGCAGCCACCTCGTGGTCTTCCTGGGTCATTATCATCGTCATCTGTTGCTGCGGTTGTCGTTGCTGTTGCTGCTGCTGCCGCTGCTGATGATGATGTCTTCTTGCGTTTGGAGGAGGGTTGATCCCTCTCCACTGACGCTCAGGGTGGCATCGCATGTGACCGAAGAGTGCCTTCCACGACCAGAACCTCTTGCCGCACTCCGTGCATGGACGTGGCTCGGAGGAGGCTCTCTTCCCCTTCCACCCCTCCTCTTCCATCGGCACTATTGCTTTACTCCGATTCTTCTCCGCTTCTTCACCGCATTCACAATCCTCCTTCATACCTCAATTCAACCAAATCCAAAACCTTTTCCAAGGTGCGCCCTCTGCCTTATGTATCCACCCACACACACCCCTCCCGACAGTTATTAATTGTAACTTCTCATCAAGCAGTTTCTTTGCATTGCATATATTCTTTTTTCTTTTTCTCATGCATATCTTTTTTTAACAAAATTAAATAAAATATTTTTTTTTCATTCAAAAAAAAAAAAGTCAGTTACTTGTCACATCACGTTGCTTCGTGCATGCTATGCAGTCTTGCTTTCCTTCCATTAATAACAACTTGGAACCTCTTTGCCAATATCTACCACTGAATTTCATTAGCTTCGTGACATTTCAAACTTTATATACAGCTGAAGTAGATCGCATGCACGCAATGAAGAAACGAAACTTGAGCATGCATGGAACCATGTTTGGCCACTCTGCATTTTACACCTTCATCACTGGAGTTTCTTTTGTATCAATCTTTCCAAACCATGATCTCACCACTCACACTATTCACCAAATTTCTTCCTTCTAAAAACTTTTGCAATTGTGTAATGTTACAAACTCACCCTAACTTGAATTAAAAAATTAATATTAACGCCACAAATTAAGTATAGAAATTTGATGAAAACCCAAATTTGCTTGATTTTAAAAGTAGGAAACTTGATTAACTAAAAAAGAAAAACTAAAGCCACACGGAGGGTATACCTAATTCAACCTATTATATAAGAAAATTAAATTAAAATACCAAATGTGTATATCATTAAATGGAGAACCCTAATTATATGTACATTATAGATTGTAAATTTTGATTACTCCCTTTTTTTAGCTAATTTTTTAATAACATTAATTTTCGTTAAATTATCTATTCATCAGTGGAGATAAACTATGTGTTATTTTTATTAATAGGTCCAATGGATTGTATTCTGCAAACCCAACCATTGAATGGGCCCATTTGAAGCCCAAAAGAAAGAACCCCTATCCAATCTTCACTGCACATACAGTTCCAAACACACTATCATACATGCTGACTTCACTTAAAACATGAAGTGTCTTTGCAAGCAACTTTTGTTCCCTTCGTACACCCATCGTCACTCTCTCTTTAACATAAAAAAAATGAGATTTAGCTGCTGAAAGATACGATCACGAACACACTCATTATTTCCAATCTATAGCAAAGATTTTCAAGGTATATAAACTTGACCATTTGATTCCATGATATGCTTCAAACGCATTCAATTGTTTTTAATTAAGGAAAAAAAACAGAAATCAAATCAATCTCGTAGACCAGGTTTACTATTACTAATAAAAAACAAAGGACTCAATATCTAACGCAGATGCAATAGAGATTCGTTGAGATCCATGGAGGGACCCTTATGGAAAAATTAAACGCTTAAATTTGAAAAATGTTTGAATCAATGGATGGTTTGACTCAGAAAACTCTGAACAGAAAAAAAGGGCATTGACTCTGCTTGTTAATAAAGAAGAGTTTGTTTAGTGGTAATGAAAGAGACTATGAAAGAAAAAGAGAGAGAAGAGGAATAAAAGAGAATTGTTGATAACATCGGTGTGAATGATTGAATGCGATGGAGAATCTAAAGCATTACGATTGCCAATCTTGAAGGCATGCACATATTATTACTATTTGGGAGATCTTCTTCAGACTCATTGCCGGCAATGCCATGCTTGATTTAATTTTTGTTTAATCTGGTTTCCTGTTTATGAGACATGTTGCATTGTTATGAAAACTCATTTTCATCACTGTTTGAATACTAAACTAAAATTATGTGTTAATGTCAAATCTATAGATTGTAGAGCCTAATCTCGGAGGGAATTTGGAACTCGAGGAGGAGAAACAAAGTGATGGGGAAGATCCCAAGAAACCTCCCAACCACCTTCCACCACCACATACCTTAACACTCCATTCCTATTATTTTTACTATCTTTTCTTCTACTAACTCAACATAAAACTTTCTTTCTTTTGCTTTTTCTCTTTGCGCTTTTTAGGAAATCTTTACCTTTTACAAATATATTTCATATATACAGATAAAACTATATTTAATCATTATTTAAATTTAACAAATTAAGATTAAAATTATGTAAATATTTGATATTATGTTATATTTTACTCTATACGTAGAGTACAATAATAAAATAAAATAAAAATTTCATACAAGAAATGAAAGGTAAAAGTCATGTATGTTTGTCTGTGTGTGTTTCACAGATAAACCTTAACTGGACTATGATATAAAGTCACCTTAAGAAATTTTAGATTATTTAAAAAAAAAAATATGAGAGATACAAGATTTAAGGCATGAAAATTATGAAATTTTAAGCTAAAAAAGATGAAAGAATATGGGACAATTAAGAAATAATCAAACAAATTATTAGTACTGTTAATATGATAAAATTGTTGGAAAAGAAAATTACAAATTCTATATTTTTTTATCAAATTTTAGTAATTGTGCGAAGGAGATACGAAACATACGTTGTTTTGTTAAAAAAATGTCTTCGATGATTCTAACAAAAGTGATAATGTGTTGTAAGTACATGAGCAATAAACGGTTAAAAATATTTACTTTATATGGTCAGATGCAAAATGTCACAAATGTGATCATTTGAGACATATGTAAAAAGAAATGCAAATCTAAATTTTTCAGAAAGATATTAAAATTGTAGAGGATGAATAAGAGAAACTATTTTTTCCAATCTTACGTGTTACAATTAACAAAATTTCAAAAGGTAACTTATGAACAGTAATTATACAAACCAAATGACATATGATAAAAAATCTCAACAATTTAGAACGGAAAAGAACTTAACGTGAAAGATAAGAAACACAATAACAATTAAAACTCATTTAGGTGTCAAATTAATTTTTAATATTTAATATTCCAAAAAATTACTCAAGAAAGATTATAAAGTGTTCTTTAAAAGTAAATCCAATTATCTTGTTATTATTCTAATATCAGTAACAAAATATATAACTTAACATATGTTAATGAATATTCTAATTTATTTTACCGAGATATATGAATAGCAACTAATTCTATAAAATACCTACTTTATAATTATTAATATTTTTTATCGTATATGTTACAAAATTTTATTACACGAATTTTTGAGTTCTTATTTTTTGGATTAAATATATATAAATAACTATTTTTAAGCGTTAGTTATGATTCATATCATATTAAAAACAAATGAGGAGATCACGGAGTTGTTATGTTATATATTGTATACTCTTTTAATAATAACATATACAGTAATATAGAAATCTTAATTCCGTCACATATATTAGCTATGTTATCTCATGATAGAGATTGAAATATAGAGAAAAGAAAAATGTGAAAGACTAAAATGGGCACCTTTTTTATTTAGAATGAGTTATATATGATTTTGGTCTTTTAACTTTTAGTGAATTTTAAAATTAGTCTATTTTAAAATTTTGAATTACTTTGAATTTAGCTTTTTTAATAAATTTTTGTTAAGTTTATTTGACATTTTAAGCGCGTTTCATAAATGTATTTGACTTAATATTAAAGAAAAAAGTGTTAAACAATATAAACAACTCAAATACAATCCTGAAATGCATACAAAACATCAAATAAACCTAACAAAATTTGATTAAATGGACTAAACCTACATATTTCGAAAGACGAAGAACTAAATTAGTCCAAAATTTTGAAATGGACTAATTGTAAAATTCACTTAAAATTAAGGGATCAAATAGTTATTTATCTCGATTGAAAACATTAAAAACATATAAAAGTAAAAAGTGATGAAGAAGATGAATGTAAGTTATTAGACAAAGAATGAATAATTAGTTGGGAAATATTTTAAAGAGAAGATAGGTTTGAAGGAAGTGGAAATGATGTTGATAATACATTAATGATTAATTTAAATAAATAAAAATGTGAATATGGGTCAATGAAACATATGCGATTCTGAACATCTGAACGTAAAAGCAAAAACACCGAAAGGCAAAGGAGAAATAAAAAAATGGAAAAAATGAAGAGAAGAGGAAAAAAAGTGTTGTAAATCCACACAATCTGACTGGGTTCAAACGTCACTGAAAATCAACGATAGGTTATATGTCAAATCATTGAAAGATGCAAGTGGACGACTCAATCTCAAAAAGATATCATCATTAAAACTATACAATAATTCTCCATCACAAATACAATAACCACTTAAAACTAATTAATACTCATCTTATCATATAAATAATAGTAATACAATAAAAGAAAGAGATAAAAAATTATATGAAAGTGTAAAATTAGGTATACAAATAAGAACACTTGGATATGGATACAAATATAAAATTAGGGCAAGCTGAGTGAGTCCCATTCTGCTTTTGGGTTTTGTTTATTTATTCCTTATAGTGGCGATTGAAAACTGTTAACACGTTAAAATCAATTATTATATAAAACATGACAAGTTGCTAGATGAATAAAGACCTTAAGAAATCTTTTTTCTTACAAAAGATGACATTAAAAAAACTATTAGATAAACACCGTTAAATTTTTTTACTTCTATCAAATACTTAATAAAAGCTAATGTTTTTTATTTTTTTATTTTATTTTTTAAAATGAAAATATAATATTATTGTGTAGGTGTAGAGTAAAAATGAATGTTTCCTTACATCATCAACCAAATTATTAAATATATTATTATTATTTGTTAAAATTCAAGATTTTTTTATACTTTTATTTTCTGTTGAAATCCTAATCAATGCTACTTGGACACTGTGATGACGAAGAAGCAAAAGCCTCCTTTTTTGGACCTTAATTTCATTAATCGTTGAAGTTAAATGTGATGAACAACGACGATCTATTAATATGATTAGAAATTCTATTTCAAATAGAAATAATTTATATTATATAAACAAATTCAAATTTTATATTACAAAATCAAATTATAAAATAAATTTTGTACTTATTTTGTATACTATAAATTTGTTTTATCTTTAATTGATATAAATACAAATTTCAACTTCCTGATTTTATTGAATTAAATTAAAAAAAGTTACTTATTAAGAAAACTTGGACATAACTTCGGTGTAACCTCCATATTACAAAGATATTGGAATGCATAGAGAATACAGATAATTACACCGTTTTAATCGTAATTTTAATTATTCACATTTATTGTTACTGAAACAAGATAAGTTAAATAACACATGGGATCACAAGTTTATTGTCATTAATAATTAAGACGCGTTATATAAACAAAAATTGTAGTCCAAACTTATATATTTATCAAGTATCTTTTAATATAAGCGTAATAATTTGAAACCAGAAAAAAATGAAAATTATTCTTTTTAATATTTGAATTTAGATGGAATATTATCCACACTAATATAGTTTGTTAGATTTTATAGGTTATTTTCAACAATACCCCTACATACAACTAATAGTAATTAATATAGTACCACTCAGTTCATCTCTAACGAATTTACTCACAAAGATTTAGTTAGGTAAAATAAAATTAAAAACAAATATCTCAAGTATTAAATATTTTTTAATCAGTAAAAATAGTTAACTTAAAATAATTATGGAGTGAAATGGTTTAGTTAGTGTATTTATTAGTGGGACAGGGAAAGACAGAAACTTTGGGGATTGAATTACGTGTCAATAATATATTGGATGTTAGAGGCCCTAGGATTTTCCACTTTGAAATATCTGCTTATTTTCTGAATATTCTATCTTTCATTCGACACTAATATTCACACTTTTTCCTCCATCAATATCAAACATCAATCATTATGATCATTATTAAATACTCTAATCAACTTCGACTAATATAAGGTTACTCTTTCTGTTTACTATATAATACCAATACTTTTAAAAGTAAAATCACTTCAATCTCACTTTTCTCCTAAATTATGATCGTAATATATAAGGTTAACTTTTTAATTAACATATAAATTATTTAAAACTTTTTACATTTAACTTCAGAAAAATCTTAATTAGAAAAAAAAAATTATTCCATAGTGTTGTGGTGCTTATGTAAATACACGTGTCGGTAAAGGAAAATCGAATTTACGAGGAGAAGCTATATTTTATTCTCCAAAATGAAGAGGCGGCTCAAATTTTTAATACAATTATTATTAAAATTAAAATTCACCAAAATGCAGAGTAGGTTCACACTTCTAGACACTTCTATGCGTTAATGCTGTGTTCCTGTTATTTATTTTTTCTTTAATATTTTTTTATTCTCTTTATCTCTCTCACTATTTTTTTTTATATTTTTTAATTCGATAGAAATTGAAAGAAGATTCCTTCGCCGACCTATTTCTTAAAAGGGATTTGTTTCGTTCAATCACTAATTACTAATTACTGTACATGCGTAAGCCCATTAACCATCATCCACCTTCACATAAAGTAGACTTCGTTAAGGAATTAATTATTTTAATGCTTCATTACTAATGTTATTATTTTAAATACTCAAATCACTTTATTTTATTGTTAGAGACCACAACAGTTTTCGATTAAAATATAAAATCCAATCTTCAAAACATAACGTACCGCTTTTATTTCATCACCTAGGTTTGGGTTTATTTTAAAATTGTGAAATCTAAAGTGGAGCAAGTGCTATCCAAGAACAATTTACCTTATTTCTTATATTCATAAAATGGGAACAATTAGGGGAAAGAATGAGTGTGAAGATAAAAGATTGGAAGAAAAAACAAGATAAAAAGATGCTGTAGAGTACTTAAGTTCATTTAATAAATGAATCTTGATAATGTTACTTGAACATTTAAATCACTTTTATTAACGGAATGTGAATCATAATATTAGAAAAATATCTTCCTAGTAAAAATAATAAATCAGAACACTAAATAAGGTAAAAAAAATAATGATAATCAAGATCTTATTACTATGAAAAGGAAGGATTATTATACATTAAATTAAATATGGACACGACAATGAAGAAAAATGTAACACGCTAAAATATCTAATTTAAATTTCCATACACCTTGACTAAAACATTAATATTTTCTCTTATCATTAACCATTTATTAATAAGTTTGAGTTTGTAAATAGATTCTGTTTTTTAGAAATTGTATTATTAACTCAAAAGTTGAAACCTCACGAAGGATCTTAACTTTAAAATTTTCCTTATAAATTATTGATGCTTTTAAATCAAAGCCTCGACTAATATTTTTCTTTGAGCTGTACCCTTATTCAAATTAAAGGATTCTAACTTATAATTAGTTACAAATTAATTGTTAGGAAAAATAATAGAAAAAGCGCGGCCAGCACCTTCACCCTCCACACTCTCACTCGTCTCTCCATCTTTATTTTCTAAATCCAAATTATGAATATCTCTAAATTAATAACTAAAATAATTCTTTTTATAAATTAATTTTTAAATCGGTTACTAACATTATTTATCAAGATTTTTGCTACTAAATAATTTGGTCTCTAAATTAATTTTTAATTGAAAAATTGGTTTTTATACATATTTTAGTCACTAAAATTATTAATCATTATTTAAGAGTTTTTTTATAGTGATATTTTCTTGCATCAATAATTATGAGGTCAAATTTTCTTTTAAATTTTTTGGTGTTGTCACCTTCTGGACATAATATTTTAAAAATATTTTTAATATATTTTAAAATATTAAAATCAGTGTTCATAAGTATATTTTGAAGACATCGCAGAAAATTAACACATGAAAACCAATAATAATCCAAATTTCAGCAATCATACACATTATAATTATAATATATAAAGTTATTAAAACATGAATACTAAATTTTATAATTGACATGCTTGTCTGTGGTATGTATGTATTTAAAGGCAGGAGGTAAATTTGTTATCCATTAATAGGTTAACTTAGTTTTCTTTCATTCTATTATAATTGTAATTTTCAATGGCGACCGATCTGTATTCCTAAAGTAACATTCAATCCTTGTACGAGGGAAGTATAGTTGTATTGTATTGAATATATATAGAACAACTGATTTCTAATTTGTTTTAAAATTATATATAAATTATTTTTAACTATTAAATATACTTAAAATAAAATATTTAAATTAAATTTTATTACGAATTTATATTGAATGCACATTTTCTAGGAAAAATGACAAAGTAGATTTTAACGATGAAATGTAGCTTTCACTACAAAAATAAAGAATGAGATTTAGAAGGCGATCGTACCACGTCCATTTCATGACAGATGTCAGAATAAAAATCCTTCTCCTTATACCATTTTATTTATTATTTAAATACGTAGTTTCTCAATTTTAAACCAAAACAATAACATTTCCAATCCATTTTTTTTACATTACAGTTATGGGTTCTGAATATTTGGAGACTTAAGAGTGAGAAATAAACATGGGAGAGACAAAGATGTTGCCATAAATAAGATTTTTGTATTTAGTATTCGATTATATTGATATCTAAATCAATTTCAAAGTAAATAAAAAAGTATGAGTGAATATTGAGAAAATAAAATAAAATAATTTTTAAATAAAGAACCGACAGGTAAACAAAATGTTTATAACGATTGAATGATGTTTGTGATCTGAGTACTAAAGCCTTATTAATGTCAAAAGTAATGATTTATTCTCAACACATGCAATTGATATAGACATCTGATGTTGAAATGTGAAGTCCATTGCATGTATAAATTTCTGAAAGAGTAATAATATTACAATACGATACGTTATAAGTATTTTAAATTATGAAAATAATAAAAGTTGTATTTAAATTAAAAGGTCTTATAGTTAATTAAATATTTAATACTTTATTTTATCGTATTATTTATCTTATTCCATATCTCTTATTTTTTCAGTAAACTAGAACGTTGCATTAATAACTTTTTAGATTGTATATTAATATCTGATTTTTATATTCACAACAGTCACCTTGTGAAAGTACACCTTGTAATTTTATTTTTTTTAACAATTAGGGAGATTATTAGTGTAGGGGTTTGATTATCGCAGTGTCATTTTTCACATAAATTATATGTTATTTTCATTTTCATATGTAATAGTTATATATTTTTTTAATTTTCATGTTTCTCTATGAAAATTAAGAAAAAAATCCACATCTATTACATATAAAAATAAAAATGAAATATTTTTTTTCTTAATTTTCATATATATATATATATATATATAATATTTATATTTATATCCATTAATCATCTCCAGTTATTTATTGGAATAAATAGGAGAATTTAACTTCTGAAATATTAAACATCTCGCTTCACTTTTATCATAAAATTTTAGTGATTAATGTTTGTACAAAGATTTTGATAATTAAACTAGAAAGATTGAATAGTTTGAAGTATGAATTAGTCATAAGAATTTCGCATCTAACACAAAACCTTTAAGCTTTAATGTTTATACATAGCACTCAACTTTTTTATTTCTACCCTTTTAACTCATACTTGTAACAAATAATTAAAAATTTTCATTAAAACTGGGAGGAATATGAACTTGTGATGACTGTTTAAAAGAGAAGAATATATGGGAAAATAAAAAGTATAGAAGTATATGTGGGTATTTCATGTGTTTACATTTTTTATAGTAAAAAAGTAGTGAAACTTTTAAGAGATTAATTGTAATGTTTTAAAAAGAAAGAGGGTGCCGAAACCTTGGATCTAGTTTAGGTAGCGAGGAAAACAGTGTTTGTGATGTAGGTTGGTGGAGATGCGCATTGCGTTGTGTCAACTAACTCACCAATCAAACACAGAAGAATCTTTTTTCAATTTCGCGGCCTCAACTTGGATTTTAGAATATATTATCACCTCTTTTTCTTTTTCTTTATTTAAAAAAAAAAGAATTAAGAAGTGTCTTCTATTGGTAAATTTAAATAATGTGATATACAGTATCTATATATAGTATGTATGAATATGAATTGTAGAAACATGGATTTGGCCAAAGAAGTCGTGCCCTTTACGCAAGTTCGCATTCATCTCTAGTTTGCTATGCTGTTGCCACGTGGCGCCGAGAGAGGGAGTGAGTGAGAGTGAGGCACTCCTACTCCTACATTCTTCCTGGTTATGATCTCCCACTATTATGCAGCCGCTTCTGCATACTTTTATTATTCTTTATTTATGTCAAAATCCTCATATATAAACCCTAATTTTATATTCAAAATTACCTACCTTTCCATGGATTCTTTTATATCATTGATTAAACAAACAATTACTTTCTGATGTATTTACTGATATATTTAAATTTAACTTCATCTTAATACGATATATGCATCTAAGTACAATATTAGGTACTACATATACAACTATAAGAAATAGTTTGTTTCAAAAGTTGTAGGTGAGTGTGATAATTAATGAGTATTGGTCAAAAGGGTGTGTATAATTAACACTGCTCCTACATGTATGTGTTTGGGTGCCCCACTGTTTTGAATTCATGTTTATACACGTTGCTTTCAGCAGTTGATTTTTTTAGTTCTTGTTCGTAATACAGGAAGCAGCTAAAATATGTATAATACAGGAATATAATTAGTTTACAGCGGCGAGTAAGGGGGGAGAGATGTGCACATAAATCAATAATTAAACACCGGCCACTGTGAGAGAGTAAGGGTCCCACTGCAATTCATCAAATTTTCCATTTCTGTTCATTCCCTTCTGTGTATATATATATAAAAGCCTTGTGGATGGGTGCCATGTTTGAGTTGTGTTGAGGTCGATCAGGTACTTCTTTTCTGAAGCAATCCATCCAATAAATTTTCCTTCTTTTTCAGTCTTCGTCTTCGTCTTCCTCCCTAACGAACACCTTGATCGGGTAAGAACAGCATGGACTATGGGGGATTGGTGCAAAATTGTGGGTTTGGGAGCTTGTGGGAGTGTGGTTCGGCCTCGGAAGAGGATTCGATTGAGGAGGTGCTGGCAGAAGGTTGCTGGGTGGAAACGAGTGTTGGGGGCTGCGAGGCTCAGTACATGGGAAGTTCAGAGGCGGAGATGGAGGTGGAGGTGATGAGGAAGAGATGGTGGATTGGACCCAACAAGGCTAATTCCTCCGTCAAAGACAGACTGGTGGTGGCTGTGTGTTGTCTCAGAGAATGCACAAAGAACTCGAACCTCATGATTCAGGTGTGGGTTCCATTACGCAGGGGTCTTGTGGCTGGGCCTGAGTACCTCGCCAGAAATTTAGATGAGTGGGTTGCAGCTGAGATGAACATGAACGTGAACGTGAACAGCGCAAGGGACGTGAGCGTTCGGTTCTACAGAAGCCAGGAGTACCCGCGGCTTCCTTACTACGTGGAGCTTCCTGGTTCTTTAGCACTCCCTGTGTTCGAAAGAGGCACCGACACATGCCTCGGTGTCATCCAGATTCTAACGCCTCCCTGCGACACCATCAACTATTGCCCGCAGCTTCTTAACAATAATCTTCTCTGCAATCCTTTTCAGGTACTTCTTCTTCTTCTTCTTTAACTATTTCATGTTTAGTTTCTGGCACACCATAGCATGGCATGTTTAGTAACGCAATTGGAACAGGCATTCGAGGAGGTGTACGAAGCAGCGGTGAACGAGATTGTGGAGGTGATGAGGTGTGTGTGCAGAGCGCAGAATGTGGCATTGGCTCTCACATGGGCTCCGTGTTGCATCCAGCAGGGAGGGAAGTGTGGTGGGTATGGGCATTCCACGGAGAATCACCTGTCAACAGTGGAGAGAGCGTGTTTTGTGGGAGATGCACAAGTTCTGGGCTTCAAGGACGCTTCTTCTCTGCATCATCTCTTGCGAGGACAGGGAATCGTGGGCACGGCCTTCACAACGGCCAAGCCCTGCTTTGCGATCGACGTAGCCGCCTTCACCAGAGCGCAGTATCCTCTGTCTCACCACGCCAATATCTATGGCCTGCACGCTGCCGTCGCCATTCCTCTAAGGAGCCTCTACACCGATTTTGTCGTCGAGTTTTTCCTTCCTAAGGACTGCCATGAGAGGGAACACCAAAACCACTTCCTAAACTCCATATCCCTGCTCCTTCAGCAGTCTTGCCGGACCCTGCATGTTGTCATGGGGGATGAGTTCACGTTGCCCCCGCCGCCACCGCCGCTGCCACAGCCGCAGCAGCCGTACATTAATAACAAAGAGGAGATGGTTATGAGTGAGAAATCGGAATCCCAGTGGCAGGCAGAAGCGTGCGGGTCTTGGATCGCGCACATGATGGAGGCCCAGGCCCAGGAGCAGAAGGCGAAAGGGGTGTGCGTGTCGTTGGAATACCTGGAAGAGGCGAAAGAGGAGTTCAAAGTGACAGGCAAGTGCAGGTGGGAGAGTGGCAGCGTCGGAGCTTACGATGCGGTAGAGTTACAGGAGCAGCAGGTGTTCGGCGATGAATCTCAGACTCAAACTCAAACTCAGAATTTTGGTGGGCGACGTGGCAGAAAGTCCGGCGAGAAGAGGCGTACGAAGGCGGAGAAGACTATCAGTTTGCCAGTTCTGAGACAGTACTTCGCCGGAAGCCTTAAAGATGCGGCAAAGAGCATCGGAGGTGAGATACACATATATGTATATATTCATCATCATCATCATCGTTCCATTACGTTGTATTGATTTATTAACGAATGGACGCATGCATGCATGCATGCATGCACAACGCGTGTGCAGTGTGTCCGACAACTCTGAAAAGGATATGCAGACAGCACGGGATCACGAGGTGGCCATCGAGGAAGATAAAGAAGGTGGGGCACTCTCTGAAGAAGCTTCAGCTGGTGATCGATTCGGTGCAGGGTGCAGAGGGTGCCATACAGATCGGTTCCTTCTACAACAGTTTTCCAGAGTTGAGCTCTGCCACCTCTCAGTCGAAGAACAATAACAGCAGCAACAACAACTCCTCCTCCTTGTACGGCCATTCGCCACCGTCATCCTCCTCTCCCTCCACCGTGCCTCCTCAACAGCAGCACTTGTATTTCAGCACTCCCAACGTCTCCCAAACGGGTCTCCGGGTGAAGGCTACTTTTGGGGATGAAAAAATCCGGTTCAGCCTGCAACCGAAGTGGGGTTTCAGAGATTTGGAGGTTGAGATCGGAAGGCGTTTCAATGTGAAGGATGTGGGGAAGTTGGTGGTGAAGTATTTGGATGATGAAGGAGAGTGGGTTGTTTTGGCCTGCGATGGTGATCTTGAGGAGTGCAAAGACTTGCACACAACCTATGAGAGCCGCACCATTAGACTCGCCCTCTTTCAAGCTTCTCCTTAACCTTCATTATTCCCAACCATTTTATTTATTTATTTCCTTCAAATGCTAACATTTCCATCAACAATCTCTTCCTTCTCTCCATCATTATCTTCTATCTCCAACTATGTCTACTCAATCGTTTCATTTTCTCATGAACTAATTAATATCTGCTACATAACTAATAAGATGTCACCATTATGCATGCATCAAGTTTAACACAGGTTACTAAATTTTATGAGTATCGAAAACCACTCTGTACTTTTCAATAATTTTAACTACAAATAAAAGGTGGGTCTTTCTATTTGTAGAATTCAGCTTACGACAACTCGAGCTCAACTATTTGAGTTAGATTCCCTTAAATAGAAATCTTTATTTGAATGTAATATTACTGCAAAAAAAAAAATGGAAATGATATTTAGACTTATATTTTGAACTTACTTTTAACATAGTGACGTGTCAATCAATTTTCTTATTTAAAAATTTATTTTATTTTATTTTTTTAAAATTAAAACACGTGTGGAAGAAGATGAAGAAGAGGTTCAACAAATAGAACCCATGGTTTTCTCATTTGGAAGAGAGCACTGCAACTTGAGAGAAGAGAGAAGCAATGCCTCGCGATGTCATCGAACAGAGAAGTAGGGTCTGAGGTTTGGGTTCTCAACGGCGATGGGTGGTGGTAGTTCGTTTTGACTTTGTTCTTTGTTTCACTCTCACAATCGCCAATGATTCATTTTCGTTCAAATACCATACGTGATTGAAATGTTTGTGGTTGGTTGTTTTGTGGGTGAGTTGTAGGGCTTCTCCATTCTATCGTTGTTGTTGGTGTAGATATCATTTAGGATTTAGGTTTTTTCTGAGTTGAAGATGACGACACTAAAACCACTCTTAACGGAAAAAAATATGACAGCAGGAGTTACACAATGTGGGGATTTATGTGCAAATAGGTGGGGAGTTGCGTTGGAGTTTTTGCACAAATATTGGACAGTTATGCAAGTATGAGACATCATGTTCAATGTCCCTAATATGAATCATAAAATGACATTGAAGTCCTCATGAAGAACTAAAAAGTTGTTAGACCCAATCTTAATGAAAAAAATATGACAGCGGGAGTCACTAACATGTGGGGAGCCATGTTCAAATAAGTAGGGAGGTGCATTGAGGTTTTTGTACAAATACTAGACAATCATGTAAATATGAGACAACAACTTTAATATACCTAATGTCAACCACAAAAATCACATTGCAATCCTCATGAAGAACA
>Ga0214543_1000639_pt1 | contig 60739 bp, 25 predicted proteins | sample CNSS2metaG_FD_160094 | JGI IMG/M metagenome (GOLD analysis project Ga0214543, IMG submission 160094) | Root nodule microbial communities from cowpea collected in UCLA plant growth center, Los Angeles, California, USA - CNSS2 | ecosystem: Host-associated > Plants > Roots > Nodule | place: USA...
ATCAATTTGAATAAAAAAATCAAATTTAATAAAAATATTTGTATAACATTTTATAATTTTTGTTTCAATTTGGAGGGGGACGAAATTGCACAATTTTTACAAAAATTGGGACTAAATTGAGACAAAATATAAAATACAGGGACCAAATTGAGAATGAGAAAATGACACCTCCCAAATAGTGACACGTGGCACTGTCACTGCCACGTGGCACGATGTCTGCTTGACACGTGGCAAAATTTTATTTTTTTAAAAATTTTAAAAAAATTAATAAAAAATAAAAAAAAATTCAAAAAAAATTCAAAAAAAAAATTCAAAAAATCCAGAAGCTGACACGTGGCACCCCATTTAACACCGTTACTCCACCACTAACGGAAAGAACTTGATTGAGTCAAAATTTCCAAAATAGAGACCAGATTGAGATAAAAAATAATTGAGGGACCAAATTCAAAGTTTGCTACGAAAATGGAGACTAAAAAGTATAATTTAACCTTTTTTTTATAACAACTGTTTTGCAAATATAGGAGAAATGAAAAATGGTTGAAGCCCTAGCCGTAGTGGTTCATGGTGGGAGTGCTACGGCGCTCGTGTCTGGTATTTGACATCCACCTCGTGTTTGAATGAAGAAAGGGAGGGAATTATTGGTTGGCAGTTACAGAAGGCTTCACCAAAACACCATTCACTCTTCCCCAACACACTTTCACCAAACCATGTCGCATTCCGATCCTCCAAACCGATACTCCTACTCCCCCTCTCTGCATTGGAACCCTCAGCTTCACCAATACTTCCTCAACGCCTACGGCGCCGACCACTTCTCTCGCATCTCCGCCGCGCTAACGTACGCGCCTCTTTTAATTTTCCGATACTTTTCGTTTCAACCAATCATATCTCGTAACATGCAGTTCCAGACTATATCTGATTCAACTACTGAACATATTTTACTTGTTGTAACTGTTTGATTTTCATTGAGTTTTCCAATTCGCAGCCGACCTTCTCGCTACTCGTGCATTCGAGTGAACACGCTCAGGTCCGGCGCTGACGCCGTCATTGAGAAGCTGCGTCCGCTCGTCTCGAACGTGTCGGTGGCGGTGCAATCCGAATTTGAAGATGGCGAGTCAAATCCCTTGAAGGAGTGTTTGGAAGATGCATCTGCTCCTTTTTCCAAATGCAAGATTCCCGGCCTTGATTATGTGGTGTTTGTTTGGGGTTCGGGACCGCACCGTATCGGTTATGGTGAGGCGCCTCCCAAGGAGGTCATTGTTAGTAGGAAGTGTGCTGAGGCAGTTCTTCGAGGTGCTCAGGTTAGTAATTTGTTTGCCAATTTCCGAATTATGTGCTTTGAAGTGTTTGATTGGTTGTTACTAATGTTAGTATTGGCTTTAGGTATACGTTCCGGGTGTGATGGCTTGCAGTGCTCATGTTGAGAAAGGAGATACAGTTGCGGTTTCGGTTGCTGTGGAGCAGCAGGGTGCTGATGGGGGTTGGGGAATTCCCATGACACGTGGCACTGTTCTCCAAGGATCCGAGACAGGTAGCGAGTGTGCCTTCATGTTTTGGTGATATGTTTGTAGACTTGACTTTTTTTTTTTAACTTGGCACGAACATCCTAAATTGCATAACCTGAAAAACCATAGATGGGAAATTGGATATTCATCAGGGAGATAAAGTTGTATTTTCAAACCGACATGGTTTTTTTTTTTTTTTTTCATAATCAAATTTTAAACAGTACGACATTAATGGTTTATTCTTTGTGGAAATTATGTGAAGGATGTTTTGTGAAGACAAATGCTTGTTTCTGTTGAAGTAAACTTTTGGAGCATGGCTGATAGTAATTTGTATTTTCCTTGGTCCACAGATGCTTATTATTTTGAACGGAATGGGCTTTATATTGGGCAAGGAACAGCTATGTTGTCAAGGGCTGGGATGTTCCGCGTTTCTGAAGGGGTTGGTGTGGATATGAAGGATAGAGTATACGATCTTCATTCTTTTCATAGTAAATTTCGTCTAATACTCTTATTCGTATGCTATATTGTATTCTTATCTTGTTTGCATTATTGATTTTTTTTTCTTTTTTCTTTATAGTGTATGCATCATTATTTATTTTAACACATATACCCAATTTGTTGCTCCCCAGTTCAAATGCTTTTGTTTTGCCTAATTGAGTAAGAGATTGAAGCTTGCTTGATCTACTGTTTTGTATTTTTGGCCGCAGTTGAATTGACTTGAACCTTGATGCTTATGAAACCTTTCTGTTATTGTTATGATATGGTGGGGGCATGGCAATGCTAACTTAACTTTTTCACCCAATAAATTTATGCTAAGAAGACTTACTAAATTTGATTTAGTAGATTTACATGATTAGTTTAAGATTTACCATAATCTCATTAGTTGGTGATAATAAATATTGTTGCTCTAGTATGGAATTGATGAAATATCTGAGAAACGAAGATTACATTTGAATGACTGTTGAAATCTGTTTCTCACTTCCCTGCTTTTGGAATCCTATTCTAAACTTTTGTCTTTATTATTTGCTGTTGGTAATGTTAGTGAAGAACATTAAATGTTGTTATGATGATTGGTTCTTTAGGAGTTTTAGCATGTGTTTATGGTTGGATCATCTTTCCATTGCTCAAGGAAAATATAAGAATTGGCATCTGTTATGCACATATGAGGTTATTAACTTCAAGAAATTAGATTTTATACGGTTTCTTGTTTCGTAAGTGGAGGGAGGGGAGAGCCTGGACTCTGGATACTTTCCTAGCCTGTATGAAGCCTACAGATTTGTATTATAGGTGTGAGATACAATCTGGTGTGCCATGGATATATATCTTTGGAGGATTTTCTCTTAAAACAAAATATGAAAAATTTTCATTCTACCTGTGCAGGCATTTATTTGTTGTTTTTTGTTCTTTGTCCACGCATTGGTTTTTCCCTCTGTAGTGGCCCCCACTCTGTATATTCTAGCAATCCTTGTTCAATATCGTAGCTGACATTTTTCTCTGCTCTATATATTGAAAATTTTGTTAATATTTGAGGCTTTGAATGCATGTGGCTGATGTATTAATGTTTCTTTTTTCGGTTTTTCAGATTTGCTCGAGGGAGAAATATTTCTCCAAAATCTGCCTAGCATTATTGCTGCTCATGCTTTAGGTACATAAATTTGAGTATCATTTTTTTTTTTGACTTTGGGGTAATTTACATGCAATGGAAATGGTATTGTTGTCCATTTTTTTCCTTGGTAATAAATGCTTTACCATATTCATTTGCAAACACTCCAGATTTAAACATAACTGGGAGGAATTGGATTTGAACCCTCATGGGATAATGTTTCTCTAGCAACCACGTGGGCCTCTGCAAATGCCCTTTTAGTGGGGGAAAGAAGGGGAGAGGGTTCTATGTCAGATCTGCAAGAGGATTAGAAAGATTTTTGTAGACCAATATGTTTTTCTTTTCTATAGGTTTTTAACCATATACCATTATCAAGAGAAAAGTCGTACTTTTCGTATAATTTTTATCTCATTATGTTTGTAGTCAATAAGGAGTCCATCTGAAAAATCTTTGCTTACCAACTAATAATCCTATGTCCAATCTATTCCTTTCCTTTCAATTTTTTCTTTGCTCAATCATTTATATTTGTAATGTTGACTTTTTACTATAGTTTAATTTCTGCTTTTATTTTTGTTGCCTTTATAATTTGTATCAAGTTTATTTTTTAATCTTGAAAAAGTATTTCATCTTTTATTTCATGGACGTTTATCAACAATCATTGGGGGTTAGGTCTTGCTATGCTCTCATACATGTTTTATGATAGTAATTATTTTATTTTGCACTAGAGATCTTTCCCCGTTTGCATTGCTTTTTTATGTTTTGTTCACATTTTAAGGACGATTTCCAATCTTCTCATCTCGCTATTTTTTCCTATGTATCTTTATATAGATTTTTTTATTATTTTTTTTATATTCAGATCCACAAAGGGGTGAACGGATACTAGATATGTGTGCTGCACCTGGAGGGAAAACAACCGCAATTGCAATACTTATGAAGGATGAAGGAGAGATTGTTGCAACCGATAGATCTCATAATAAGGTGAGGATTGTGAACTCTAGTAAAAAAGCTTACCATTACTACTTGCTTACTTGAACTCAAGTATACTGCAGCAAATGGAAGTTGTGTTCTTTTACTAACATATTGCTCAAACTTTCATTAGTTGCCAGCATTCTGTACCCTGTTTTTGATACGCAGAATATTAGTTTCATTTGTTATGATTGTGTTAAATTAGTGCTATGCTATGATTCTTGTAGAATTTTAATTAATTAATGGTACGTTAACTATCAATTTTGATGATTGTCTAGGTGCTGGATATTCAGAAATTGGCTGCTGAAATGGGCTTGAGTTGTATAAAGACATTTAAATTAGATGCTCTTAAATCTGTTTGTCGAAGAGATGATATTGATACTTTCACTGATCCATGCTGTAATAATGCCAAAAATGATGTGACAAATCAAGTGTTTGATTCCCCAAATTTGGAAGTTGAAATAGTGTCACCCATTGTTACAGAAGGTTTAAACTCTCAGACTCCGGAGGACAGTTATATATTTGTCTTTAATTGATGCTTTCTGACTGGTTCATTGACACATGATAGAAAATTCTTATTGGGTTCTATAGTATTCAGTTCAGTTCAATGCTAAACCTGTTATATTAAATGTATTACATTGAAATTGAATCACACTAATTGCCAGAATCACATTGAACCACTCTTATTGTCTAACATTCTTTTTTCATTGATGGTATTGTTTGCTGATTGGGAATTGGGTATTATGGCATGCCTAAGTCCCCCAATACTAAGCTTTTAAGGGTTGGTTTCCCATGTACTTATCAGTCGGTATCAGAACTAGGTGTTACTGTCTCAAAAATGGCCACTTACAAAAGGTTTCTAACTAACAAGGAAGTTGAGTGAATTGTCAACGAGTGATGTGTCTTTGACTGAAAGTCATCAAGATGTTGACTCTTAGTCATGGTATATTATAGGGACTTCGGTATTATGGGCTGTCTAAGTCTTACATTAAGTAGTATGAGTTGTTTGATGAAAAATTTAAGTACTTGATTCTCTCCCCTCAATAGTTATCTTTTTAGGGTGAGTTCCTTAATTGCTAAAGTGCTTATTACTTGCTAAATGTGAACATTAGAGAAACTTATTCTTGTATTTTAAAGATGAAAGAGAAAAGCATCAGCTGTGAATCATTGTTTGTCTCAGTTGCATGTTGTTTGTTCTACCCATGGTTTGTTTTCTTGAACATCTATTGTTGTATTCTTGAAGGTTGACACAGCCTCATCATCATCATCAAAGGATCGCTTAGTTTTAAAAGATGGTCCAGATAGTGAATAATCATGTTTATTTGGACATAATTAAATAGACTTCAACATTTTGTGATTATATTTATTGCATTTCTGTTCTTTTTCTTCTGTGCTATGGTTTGTAGCTTCTTTTCCGTTTTATATTTGTTACAGACATGAGAAGTATTTTTTTGTCAACAATTGACAAATGCATTTTTCAATAATTTGTAGGTAAAGATGAAAAGACAAATGGAAGAGTTTATGTTAGCAAAGCTGATGCCCGGAAGAACATGAGAAGAGCACGAAATGGCCCTGGAAGAAATCAGTCTGTTGGTGGTAGGGTTGATCGATCAAAAGGTTTTCCTCCAGACAGTTTTGATAGAGTTCTTCTTGATGCTCCCTGTTCAGCCCTTGGTTTAAGGCCTCGATTATTTGCTGGAGAGGTAGAAGTGATTCTGTTGATTGAAATATATCCTGCATTTACTTGAATTCTCATACGCAGGCTTAGACCAATCTATATTTATTGGTGCAAATATAAATAGGATATATGGAGTACTGCATTATCTTAAAGTGGAATTATGTCCTTATTTTTTTTTCTTGATCTATACCACTGTTAATGTTCAACTTCTGCATCTTGTTCGTATTTGTTTCTTTACCTTTGCCTTTGTGTGAAATACGGGAATCTGTAGAAGCACTTTTTATTTCAATGCAATCGGGAAATAAAATTATTCTATTGTAAAGTCACCGTTCTTTGCCTATAATGTGTAGGATATTGGGACTACTGGCTTATCTTGAAGTGGAATTGTGTCCTCAATTATTTCTTGGTTTATGCCATTGTTAATCTTCTGCTTCTGCAAAGTGTTCAATTATGTTTTTCTTAACCTTTGCCTGAAATATGGAAATGTGTATGTAGAAGTAATTGATTATTTCAATAAAAAAATCAAATTATTCTACGGTAAATTCGCCCTTCTTGCCCAGAAAGTGTATTCTGTGAACTTGATCAATCACATGACTTACAGATTGGCCAGTGTGATGCATAATCATCACCTCTGCGTGGGTGTATAAGTTAGTTTTTTTTTTTTTTTATCAAAAAATGAAAAGAAAATAGTAGTAACTATGAAATGCATTTGTTTTTGGCAGGACACAATTGAATCTTTAAGAAACCATGCAAAGTACCAGAGAAGGATGTTTGACCAAGCTGTTCAATTAGTTCGACCAGGAGGAGTGATTGTCTACTCCACGTAAGGATGCACTTTTGTTGATCATTTCTCTCTGTATACTTGCACGTTTTCTGTTGTGATATATGATCATGTTTCTTCCTTATGGCCTATGACATTTGTATTTGGTTCTATCCTTGTACTTTGTTTTGGTTTCTAAATTATAATTTATCTTTGTAGGAAAAGTAATCATGCTATGTCAACTTCTCATGCCCTCTTCATGTTATCAGAGTTTGCCATTGCATTTGTTCTTGTCTGAATTTCTTATCAGTAGGTGCCAAAAGATTGCCTACATGTAAATCTCATGTCATTGTTATTTGCACAATCTTTCTGCGCATATTTGTTTATGATTACATCGAAGGCATGCTTGTTAAGTGGAAAACGGAGGGGATGATTTAATTAGGAAGGATGGAAAACCATGACAAATTTGGATTGTATATGTGGATCTCATTGTTAGATGCTTTCCCTCATAATTGGAAAGAAAAGGGGGGGCAAAGTTACTTTATGTCCAAAGATAAAAATATCCTTATTATGTTGCATTCCACATTTTTATTCATGGTATAATGTCATTTTATAAACATTTTTTATTTCTTTCCTTTCACATTCTTTATTATTAAACAACCTAAAACCTAAAAATGTTCGATTCTCACATTTAGTAGGATGAACTACCATGTGGTATTTAAGTCTTAAGATTTTCCCACCTGATGAACTAGTGTCTTGGGTTGAGCTTTCTTCTTGTTAATTCTTAAGAATTGATGCTTTCATTGAGAGTTGGCCTACAGAAAGGTTATTTGTAGCACACCGATAGTAATTTTGATTTTCTCTGCATATCTAACTGCTAAATTCTAATTGCATTATTTTGTTAATGGTCTGAACTGAAATATATTTTATTAAGTCTCTGAGCTGCATCTTTGGAATCTGCTTCCACGATGAACTCTTCTGAAATTTATATCAACTCTTTATTTATGAGACGTTACTGTGAAACTGATTTATTGGCCATTGTCTTAATATAGTTGTACGATTAATCCCGGTGAGAATGAAGCATTAGTTCGATATGCTTTGGATAAATACAAATATCTGTCATTGGCACCGCAGGTTTGATGCTGATTCTTTGCTATATTAACTTCCTTTTTTTTTTCTCAATCGATTAGGTATAATTCTATGGCTGAATTGTTATATTTAAAAATTAGGTTATATATTTAATTAGCTGAAGGATGCCTAAACGGGCTTATATTTTTAACTAAGACGGTAAAGTGTTGATTATAAACAATGAAACAAAATTTCGATATTTAGTTTGTCTGTAATGAATTTTTAGGACACTCAGGTGAGTTATTCGTATTTGCTATTTGATTTATTCCAGCATCCAAGAATTGGGGGACCGGGTCTAGTTGGTAGCTGTGAATTTGCGGATGGATATGTTGAGTAAGCCCTTCATCCCTTTATCCTAGAATTTGCATCTCTTATCTCTCTCCCTTACACTCACTTTTGTACACACTCATTCATTTGTAATGCTGTTCAGTAGTGTTGGAGGATATACCTTTCATTTTTTTTACTCTAAATAAAACAAAACAAAAAAAATTCAGTGCCGGTGTTTGGTTTCACATCACGATGTCTGTACAGGGAGTGGTTACGACCTGGGGAGGAAGAGCTTGTTCAGAGGTTTGATCCATCATCTCCCCTTGATACAATTGGATTTTTCATTTCCAAGTTTCTCGTCGGATCTAAAGATACATGACAGCTGTTCATGAAATGTTGGAGTGGATCTATGTTTACTTTATAATTGCCACTGAAGGAAGCCATCAGATTTTTTACGACTGGCCTCTGACAACCGTTTGGGAGCTTCACAGATGTCCATTTGAAAAATGAAGTAAGAAAGAATGAGCATTACTGCTTTGTCTCAATGTTACATTCGTGATGAAAGGCAAATTTTGTTTAATTTACAGTTTACTTGTAACTTCGCCGTTTAACTTATGAAAGGGAAGTTGTTCAAAGATCCTTCGGGTTAGCAGTGAGTCTGTTTCCGAAGTATTGGTTCTGTTGATGTTAATTATTGTAGCTCCTTTTCTGCATCTATATTCTGTACGCTTGTATTGTCAGCTTGTTGTAGCTCCTATTTGAAGCTCTTTGAAGGTAACTTCTTGCTGTTTAATAGGTAATTATTATGAATGATGCGACTACATGAACACTTAATCCTACGTTATATATATGGTTGATTAGTTTAAGCTTAACACATAAGATACCTCGAAATGTGAAGTATCCAATGTGAATTCCTTTGATCTGCTACGCACATGGTAGTATAGGAATTAGAATGTGTCAACAACGAATCAGAAGACATTTTCCTTGTCTTTTAAAAAAAGTCATATCCTTGTTTCTACTTTTTTTTTCATATATGTTTTCATCCTCTATTTTTTATTTGCTTTCTCTTTTTCCTTTTGGTGTGAAATTCAACATTAAGTTAACTAAGAGATACTACAGAACATTTAATTTGGGTTGTTATGTCTGTTTGTTTATGAAAGCATACATACCTAAAGCTTTATGAGATTGAACTTATTTTTTATAATTTCATTGGTAATTATTTAAGTTTTTGAAAGAGATTGACATATCTCTTTTATGTTTTAATTTATTATGTTCTTTTACATTTTTATAAAATAGAAGAAAAGTCTAAGTAAAAGAAATTAGTTTTATTCTATGACTATATTTTGATTATAGTAATAAATTTTTACAAGTTAAGTGGAAAACTCTTGCATGCAACTAAGTTGATAATATTTTTTTAGTAATTTAAAATGTTAAATCTAAATATAGAATCTTGAGTAGAAATATAGTTGTTTTAGTATAGATAGATAGATAGATTTCAAAACTAATTATTTATTTTAAAAGTGGTACAATTTTAAGAGATATTTGTGGTAAGATTTATGAGAAAAAGCACAATTTAGTTTGTGAATAAGTTTATACTCTCATTGAAAATGTTATGACATGATGGACTTGATAATGATTATTGTTGTATGATTACAATATGTTTATTTATTTTTTACTTATATTTAATTCAAACTTTCACTTTGAAACAAATTTAACTTGGTACTTCAATCTTCACTTTGATCCGTCTAAATAAATACTCACAATAAAAAATTCATTGAACAGAAAATTATCTTCAAAGAATTGGTAATTTTTTAGTATTCAACCAAAATAATTTTTTTTACTAATTAATGAATTTTCTCTTAGTATAAAAAAGTGTTTTGTTTTTATTTAATTTTGTTGTTAAAAGAAGCTGTGGTATTTAATTATAAATTTACTATTTAGCATTGTTATGATGAATATGGTTATAAATGTACCTACATGATATTATAAGTTTATTTTTTACAAAATAAAAAGATAAAGAAGTCATGTAATTAAGTTGGTCAAAGAAAAACTTTTTGCTCAACCTGTATTTGGTAAAAAATGCTATAAAAATGTGAATATTAATTTCTCATGATCAATAACATGTACAACTGCTAATATAAAAAAAAATCATGTCTAACTTATGAAGATTTTGGTTAATTCCTTTCAGACTTAAGCATCATGTTATCATTTGTCTTGTTGTTGAGTGTGAAGCTAATTGTTGAGCGTCAAAAGCTAATTTATAAAAAGATGTGACTTTAATAAGAATGAAAAGTTTAAGAGAGGGTATAAGAGTTTTAAAAAAGGTTATAAAAGTTCTTTATTACACAAATGGCCATACTATTACTTGTTTCTCCCACCCAACCTTTTTTTCTTCACTCTATGGGAACTACACACATCACTTTTTACAAAATAAAATTTATTTACTATATAAATTTAAATTTATTATATATAAATTAATATCTTATTTTTTAAAATTAAATAACAATATTTTATAACTTTAAGTATAGAGATATATTTAAATTATTAATAACCTGTTAAACAAATATACTTTTTTCACATAAATAACAAATTTAATTTAAATGAATAAATTAAATTTTAATAATTATTAAAAAATTATTTATATCATATTTTAAAATAATATTTTATAATTTATATTTTTATAATAAAAGAAATAAAAGGAAGAGTTATAAAAGCATAAATATACCTGAACTCTGTAAAATATCCTTAGTGGAATTATTCATCAGTGTCTAAGGTGCATTCAATTCTTTTTAAGCAGACACAGCGTAGCAGATTATCATTAAGTATTTTGTGATTTATAAAATTAAAAATCCATTGTCGTCCAGCGGTTAGGATATCTGGCTTTCACCCAGGAGACCCAGGTTCGATTCCCGGCAATGGAATTTTTTGGTAAAATGAAAATGTATTTGGTGGAATTTTTTGGTAAAATGAAAATGTATTTGGTGGAATTTTTTGGTAAAATGAATGTATTTGGTTTAATTCAAAAATAATCTTATTATGAATTTTTATTTGATTGATATTTTTTCATAACTGAATTTATCTTAATTTTTCATTAAAAAAAATACACAAATTTACTTGAATATAAAAATTAAATTAAAAATAAATATAAGCAAAGCAATGGAATTTTGGAATGATTTTTTTGGTGATGAATGTAGGTTGTTGGTTTAATTCAAAAAATAATATTATTTTTAATTTTGTTTTGATTTTAGTTTGATTTTTTATTTGATTGATATTCTCTCATAACTGAATTTATCTTAACTTTTCATTAAAATAAATAAATACACAAATGTATTTGAATATAAAATTTAAATAAAAATAATAATTTAAATTAAAAACAAATAGAAGGCAAAGCAAACACATTACAAAACAACATAATTTTAAATAAATATTTATAAACAAACATTTCTTTTCAATCAACTAAAACTCTTAATCAAACCATTTAAATTAAATTTAAACTAAACTATAATTAAGAAAGATAAAGTTTTTCAATCCAATTCAATAATATGATATATAAACTTTAGGTTTAATTATGCCTTTGGTACCCATTTTGAAGTCAAAATCGCAAAATGGTACCCAAAATTTTTAAAGTCTCAAATTGATCCCTTTTTTTGTTAAAACGTCTCACGTTTGTCTTTTCTGTTAAGTCAAGGTTGACGCCGTTAGAGGAAGTGCCACGTGTCAGTCCCTGGATTTTTTGAATTTTATTATTATTATTATTTTTTATATTTTATTTTGAATTTTTTTTAAAAAATCAAAAATTTCACGTGTCAAACTGTCGGTAGTGACAGAGTGATGTGACAGTGACAGTGACAGTGACACATATCAGTGTTATGCCAGGTGTCATCTCCTTAGTCTCAATTTGGTCACTTTATTTTAATTTGTCTCAATTTAGTCCTAATTTTTGTAAAAATGAACAATTTTGTCCCTTTCCAAATTGAAATCAAATTTAATTTCTATATAAATGTACACAAATATTTCCATCAAAATTGATATTTCAAGTAAATATTTTTAACCAAATTAAGTTTTTAATTAATATTTTACATTGAACTTTATTTAAAATTGTTTAAAAGTTGTTAATAGAAAATAATGTTAATAGAAAAAAAATTCATAAATTAACTAGTTCATGTAACAATAGAACACATAAATTTAAAATTTGAAAACAATTTTAAGTAAAGTTGAATGTGAAACATAATTTTAAATAAACTTAGCTATGTTAAAAATATATAATAAAAATATCAATTTGAATAAAAATATCAAATTTAATAAAAATATTTGTATAACATTTATATAAAATTTAATTTAATTTCTATATAAATGTACACAAATATTTTCATCAAAATTGATATTTCAAGTAAATATTTTTAACCAAATTAAGTTCATTTAATTAATATTTTACATTGAACTTTATTTAAAATGGTTTAAAAGTTGTTAATAGAAAAAAAATTCATAAATTAACTAGTTCATGTAACAATAAAACACATATAAATTTAAAATTTGAAAACAATTTTAAGTAAAGTTGAATGTGAAACATAATTTTAAATAAACTTAGCTATGTTAAAAATATATAATAAAAATATCAATTTGAATAAAAATATCAAATTTAATAAAAATATTTGTATAACATTTATATAAAATTAATTTTTGTTTCAATTTGAAGAGGGACAAAATTGTTAATTTTTACAAAAATTGGGACTAAATTGAGACAAATTAAAATAAAGGAACCAAATTGAGACTAAGAAAATTACATTTGACATAATACTGGCACGTGTCACTGTCATGCCACGTGGCACGATGACAACTTGACACGTGGCAGTTTTTTTATTTTTTAAAAAAAATAAAAAAATTCAAAAAATCGAGGAACTGACACGTGACACTCCCTCTAACGGCGTCAACCTTGACTTAACGGAAAGGACAAACGTGAGACGTTTCAACAAAAAAAGAGACCATTTTGAGACTTTTAAAAATTTGGGTACCATTTTGAGATTTTGACTCTAAAATGGGGACCAAATGCATAATTAAACCTTTTTTATTTATAGAGGCTGAAACATGGCTTTTCGCATTCCAATATTCATCCATTGAACTATGAACATTAAACTCATTCAATTCTATTTATGTACCCTTTTTTATTTTGGAAATATAAAATGTTACCCTTGTATACTTTAGTCTGAAATTTATAGTCTCTCTGTCTCCACCAAATAGTAGATTAAGCATGTAGTTTTATTTATGATTATGACAGTGATGATGATAAATTTTTGGGTTAAGTATCTTTTTAGTCTTGAATTTTAATCCAAAATTGGAATTCGTCCATCCGAAACTTCAATATATTTTGGTCCCTAAACTTTAAAAATAAATTAATATAATTATTTTAACTCAATTACGTTAACTTTTTTTGAGGTGTCGGACATATTTTTCAATAGATATTGAACCAAGAATGTGTCAAACAGTATAAAAAACTCCAATACTAATATGAAAAGCGTTCGACACGTCAAAAAAAGTTAACATTATTGGGTTATAAGAACTATATTCATTCATTTCTAAAGTTTAAAGACCAAAATGTATCAAAGTTTTCGACAGAGAGGAATTTCAATTTTTGGTCAAAATTTGGAGACTAAAAACATACTTAATCCTAAATTTTTTATTGTTATAAGTGATAAGATGAAAATTATTTGTGATAATTGTAGGAAATAATAATACCAAGGTAATTAAAATCATATGAGAATTTTGTTATCTATTTGGTAGTCCAAAAATTTAAAACTATTTATTATTTTAATTTATTTATTTATTATGTTATCTCTTAATAAATTAAAAAAATATATCAAGAACTCAGCTTAATCAATTTTTAATATTTTTAATATAATTTTCTTAAAGATCTGTTATTTAGGCGACAAATTTTGTCCAAATCCAAATGCTTTGTCCATTGATCACTAAGCTAACAAGAACACATTTTTCCGTTTTTATTTTCTAAACTTCCATACAAATCAAAGCCCAGGTTAACACAACTATTACTTTTTTTACTTCTAAAGTTATAAAAAAAATTATCAAGAAATACAATACAAAACTCTCTAATATCTATAATTATTTATCATAAAAAATTATAATATAAGAATTAATTATTTATAAGATTTTATAATATGTGTTACATTTTTAATTTAAAATTATATCATTATATTATTAAACTAATTTTAAAGGTACGGGTAGATGTTTGGTTGTATGTTTATCAAAAGATAATTAGAGATCAAGAAAAAATAACTATGATCGTCTCGACCTCTCTCGACAATTAATCATGAACTTCTCAGAAGAGACTAAAAACCTCTCAATAAGTGATTAAATCTCTCTCAACAAATGACTTGGGATCTCTTAATAGACACCAGAAACATCTCAGTAAAAACAATAGACTTCTCCATAAGTGACCAAAAATCTTTTGACAAATAACTGAGATCTCGATAAGTGACAAAAGACCTATCAGTAAGTCAACAAGCACCTCTCATAGACTTCTCAGCAAACAAGTGACTAAGACCTCTTTACATATATCAAAGACCTATACATATGACCAGAACCTCTCAGCTTTGACAAGTACCTACATAAAAGATTTAAAGAATAATTCTGATGTATTATTTCAAAGAATAGGGTATCATATATATACATACAAGAGTGCTATAATTCCTCATCTATTAAAGGAATGAGTGCACAGATTTGCTCACAAATATAATAATGCCTAAATTATAGCTAATACAATATTTGACATATCTTAACACCCCCACTCAAGTTGGTGCATGGATATCACACATTTTCTCAACTTGAATAGAGACTTATTAAACACTTTACTTGACACTCCTTTAGTGAGAACATCAGCCAACTGCAATTCTGATCTTACAAAAGGAAAGGAAATTATTCCAGCTTCAAGTTTCTCTTTGATGAAATGTTTATCAATCTCCACATGCTTTGTTCTATCATGTTGCACCGGATTGTGAGTAATTGCTATAGTCGACGTATTATCACAGTACAAACTCATAGTTTCATTTTGTTTAAAGCCCAAATCTGATAGCACATTTTTAATCTACAAAAGTTCACATACACCTAGTGCTGTGCCTCTCAATTCTGCTTCAGCACTAGATCTTGCTACTACATTACTCCTCCAAGTTACAAGATTCCCTCCTACAAAAGTAAAGTATCCAGAGATAGATCTTTTATCATCTTTTGAACTTGTCCAATCTGCATCATTATACCATTTTACTTTTAAGTTTCCATGATTTGAGAAACAAAATTCCTTTTCCAGGAGTGGACTTTAAATATCTCAAAATCCTCTCAACAGCATCCATATGAAGCTTTCGTGGGTCATGCATAAATTGGCTAACAACATTCACTGCATAGGTAATATATGGACGTGCATGAGAAAAATAAATTAATTTTCCTACCAGCCTTTGGTATCTCCTTTTGTCTATGTTTGCTGAATTTGAGCATTGAAAGAGTTTATGATTCTGTTCAATTGGTGTATCAACTGGTTTACTCCCAAGCAATTCGGTTTCTGATAGTAAATCAATGGTTAAAATACCTTTTTGGTCCCAATTTTCGTCAAGTTTTTTCAAATAAGTCCTAATTTTGGTTTTGTGTTCAAATAGATCCTAATTTTCGTCAATTTTGTTCAATTGGGTCCTTTTTTGCTAACACCGTTTAAATCATTAACGGTTATGAACAGTGATTGCCACGTGTCACTTTGACATAAAAAAATACCATGTTTTGATCTAGCTACTTCAATACCCAAAAAATATTTAAGGTTTCCAAGTTGTTTCATCTCAAATTCAGATGCAAGGTATTGTTGTAAATTGAAAATCTCATCTTGATCATTTCCTGTAACAATCATGTCATCTACATATATAATCAAATATGTAATTCTTCCTTTACCTCTCTTCAAAAATAAGGTGTGATCAGAGTTACTAGCTCTATAGCCAAAAGCCTTCATAGACTTGGTAAACCTTCTAAACCATGCTCTTGGGGATTGTTTTAATCCATATAGAGCCTTCTTTAATTTGCAAACCTTCATTCCAATTGAATCTGTCATACCTGATGGAAAATCCATATAAATTTCTTCTGAAATTTCTTCATGTAGGAAAGCATTTTTCACATCAAATTGTAGAAGAGGCCAATCTTGGTTTGCTGCTAGTGACAGAAGTATTCTCACAGTATTGAGCTTGGCTACTGGTGCGAACGTTTCTTAGTAATCTACACAAGTCGTGCTTTATACCTCTCAATAGTTCCATCAACTCTGTGCTTAATTGTAAATACCCATTTGCAGCCCACAGTCTTCTTCCCTTTTGGTAAGGATACAAGATCCTAAGTGTTATTTTTTTCTAAAGCTGCCATCTCATCAACCATTACTTTGGTCCATCTAGAATCTACCAAAGCTTCCTGTATATTACTAGGAATAGAAATTGAAGATAATTGAGATACAAATTATGCATATGACTAGGATAACCTGTGCGATGACACATATTTACTAATGGGATATTTAACTTTGGCTTGGAGGTATGGTTCATATTTAGCTGGAGGTTGACCACGGTTAGAACGGGGTGGAAGATTATACTGGACAGTAGTAGACTCAATGTTTGGTGTGTTGGTGATCTCATGCAGACAATGATCAATTTCATGATCAGTTTCGTCTAAATTAGTATTATTAAGGGTGGGATCAAGAGAAACAATTTCATGATTAGTTTCAATTACATTATTATTATCAGAGATAGGATCAGAAGGTACCTCTGAAGAGTCAAGCCAAACCTGTAGAGAAGATTGAGCCAATTGGTTAGGATCAGAAGACACTGTATTATCCAAAGTAGAAGTTTCCATATTTAGGATGGGCTCACTTCCTGTAGAATGATCCTCACACGATAATTTATCTTTACAGTATAATTTTATATCTTGGATATCAAACATACTAACATCATGATTATGCACTTCACTTTCATTGCTGCCCTGAAATGTAGAATCAACATAAAAAAACTATGCTCATTAAATGTCACATTCATAGAGATATAAAATTTCTTTGATGGTGGATGGTAAGCATAATAACCTTTTTTAGTTGATCCATACCCAACAAAAACACATTTTAAAGCTCGTTCTTCAAGTTTTGTACGTTGTTGATGTGGGTGTAAGTGAACATATATAACACATCCAAAAATATGAGGAGGTAAAGAGACTATGGAAGGAAGGATACAATGATCAGACAATACATCAAAAGGCCTTCGAAAGTTAAACACACTAAAAGGTGTTTGATTAATCAAATAAATTGCAGATCTCACAGCCTCCCCCCATAAATGAGATGGGACATTACCATCTATCAAAAGTGATATTGTCACCTCTAATATATGTCTATTTTTTCTCTCAGCCACCCCCACCCCATTTTGTTGTGGTGAATAAGGACATGTAGTTTGATGTAAGATGCCTTTGGAGTTCATGAACTCGATTAATTCAGTCTTAAAATATTCCCCTCCATTGTCTGATCGAATGAACTTAATGTGTGTGTATTAAATTGAGTAACTATCATATGATGAAAGGAACAAAACATATTACACACATCACTTTTATGTTTAAGCAAATACACCCAAGTTACCCGAGTACAATCATCAACAAAACTGATAAACCATTTTTTTCCATTATGTGTAGATTGTGGGGCAGGGCCCCAAACATCTGTGTGGATTAATGAAAAAGGAAAATTTGTTTTTTTATTGCTTAAAGGAAACACAACACGATGACTTTTTGCCATTACACAAGTTTCACAAATAAAATCAGAAATATTGCATTTATGAAATAGTGATGAAAATAATTTTTTTAGATAACCAAAAGAGGGATGTCCCAATCTTCTATGCCATAACCAAATTTCCTTTTTGTTTTTATCGTGTATGTGTTCATTCGCAAGATAAGCCAACGTTCCTTTATGGGTTTGTTGTGAGACATTTTCAAGATAATACAGTCATTCTCTCTCTACCATTGTCAATCTTCTCCTTGGAATGGATGTTCTGGAAAAAACAATGGGTTGGATAAAATAAGGCAACACAAGAATGTAATTTGGTTAACTTGCTGACAGAGAGAAGATTACAATTCAATGTAGGAACAAATAAAACATAAGAGATTGATAAGGAGGGAGGGATATAGTACCTACACCTTCAATAGGAGATGAGATCCCATTAACATTAACAATAGCAGTTTTAGAACAATTAGAGGAAAAATTAATAAATTTATGTGGATCATAAGGCATATGATCTGTAGCACCTAAATCAATTATCCAATCACCACTCCTAGTAACAACAGAAAGATTAAGAGCAAAGTTAGATATACTTGACTTGGTCACAAATTCGGCAACAGTAGAACTATGACTTTTGGGAATAACATCTTGCATATGGGTAGCAGCGGAAGTCCCAAAATCAAGTTTCTTCGATTGATTTTTATCGAAAGGAGCCATAAAAAATATTCAAATAAAGAAGCACTGCTTCCTATATTGTAGAGGATGTCGGTGTTTGGTTCTAATACCATATAGAAAATATTTAAAGAATAATTCTAATGTATTTCAAAGAATAAGGTACCATATATATATATATATATATATATATATATATATATATATATATATGTTATAATTCCTCATCTATTAAAAGAATGAGTGTACAGATTTATTCATAAATATAATAATATCTAAATTATAACTAATATAATATTTGACATAAGAGTACCTTCCAACAAAATGATCGGTGCAAGATTCCCAATCCAGATCAATGGTGAAAATAAAGAACAATGTACCGCGAAACTGGTGTCAAATTTCAGATCCATAACTGAAGAAGGAAGAATAGTAATATTTTATTGATGCTCTTCAGTGAATATGCAAACCAGCTTTTTGTTCTCGAATTTTCTTTTCTCTCTTGTTCGAACGATGCGACAAAATGAAGTAACAAAAATTATCTATGAGGACGGCCACAAAGACGGTGGCATTGTCTTTGACTATGAAGGTGGCGGTAGGTAGCGGTGACAATGATAATGGCAACCGTGACAATTACAAGGATTCTACAGAAAAACGAGAGAAGGAGAAGGTGATCAGTGAGGGAGAAAGAGAAGATATTTTGCTTTAGCGGAATTTTGGTCTTTGAAATACTACTAACGGTTTAGGTGGAAGACATGGGTGCATAAAGAAATATGCTTTGGACTTTTTAGATATACAATTGGAAGCCTAACCCAATAATACTCCCAGAGAAGATTTTGAAGTGTTTAAACTTGGCTGACACAAACTATTTGTACTCATTGTACTAGATTTATAGATGTGGAAACACGACTTTTCTTATTCCGATATCCATCAATTGAGTGATAACATTAAACTCATTCAATTCTATTTACCCTTGCATACTCTCTCCTAAGTCCATTGCATTGGAAATTCTAAAATGGATTCCAATGTACACCACTTAAAAAAATTGCACCTACTTCATAATTCACTTTAATGGATTTAATTGTAATTTATAAATTATCTTGTTGTTATTATTATTATTATTATTATTAATTTAAGAGATGTCGAGTAGATATGATTTTCAGAAGAATAGATATTAAAATTTGAAGTTGTGGTTAATATGTAAATGTAATTCTAAGTCATAGTTTTATTTTATATATTTCATAATCTTTTTAAACTTTTTTTTCTTATATTCTCTTTGCCATCTATCTAATATTTTAACTTCAGTTATCAACTTTCTCCCAACCAGAAGTCTCTTTGTAAAATATAATAGAGATGAGGAAATTCTATTCATATCAAATTTTGTTTTAGAATAAATTTTGTTTTCCATCGAATCTAAAAGTTCTGTTCATATGGTTTGTGTGAGATGGTTATAAGTCTAACACATAAGATCTAAATCATTAAATTGATCTGAGGGAAGTTAAAGTCTTAAAAGTGAAGTTACTATAAATGCACATGCTAATATAACTCAAAAGATTAACATTTTTCATCTTTCCTAATTACAATCCTAATTACAAGAGTTTTCGTAATAACTAATAAATTTTTACTAACAAAATAAATTTGTTAAGAAACTCAAATTTATTGATAGATTATAGAATTTAAATTATCAACTAATATTTTAGTATGTAATTAATCAATTAATAAAATCCCTCGGTAAATTTTTTTTTTCGACCAATTATTTTGTTACTAATGTATCCTATTGTCAATTTTGTTGATAAAATTTGTCGATAATTTATAATTTTTTTTATTAAATGAAAATTTCTATCAAGTCTAATGACATTTTTTATATATTAAGAAGAGATAGTGAAAAAAAGAGTAAAAGAGGAGAAGGAGACGTCAACGACGGTAATTAAAGTTGGACGAAGAGAAAGATGAGAAAGAAGAAGAGGACAAGAAGAAAAAAGAGGAGGAGGAGACGAAGTCGAAGGCGAAAACAATAGTGAAGACATGATGAGTAAAAGTAAAGGAATAAGAAGATGGAAAAGAAAAAAAAAAGAAGTGAACAATGAAGAAAAGACTCAATCATTTACCAAAAAAATTTATTGATCATAATTTATAAATAATTACTAACAAATATTTATTAATAAATTTGCGCTTACCGATAATAACCAATAGATTTTAAGAGCTATTAGTAAAACTCAAATTACCAATAAATATTTATAATTACCAATCATTTATATTGATCAGTAATACATATTCTTCTTACAATAGAAATAATACGCCAATTTTAATATACAACAACTCCACCACTTACTCGATAAAGTAAATAGAAAACTAAAAATGATATATATACATATACTAATATTAAACTCTATTTTCAAAGCAACAAACATTTCTAAATACATTCAAAATATTATTATATTTGTAAAATTACTAACTTAAGAATAGGAAACATTTTACGGCTATGTTTCCTTGTAATATTTGATGTCATAACTCAAACTCATTTATAGACAGACAAAAATATTTATCTTTGTCCACATTTGTGTGGAAACGAGTATCATGCATATAAAACAAGAAAAAAAAATACTAAATCATATATTGTTTTAATTTTGATAATATATAAAGCATATGAATTGTAGTTTTTTTTAGGTGTGCAGAGTTTGAGAGCCACATATAACAAATTGAACAGCATAAGCATCAATGTTGAAGGCGGTTAAATGAATCTAGGATTTGTTGAAGTTTTAAGGATTTAAATAATTAGTTGGAGGTGAGCTTTCTATTACATTAATCAAAGGTCTGGTTCGCAACATGAACTGAACTGAAAACTTGCGATTGAAGAAGTTTGAAGTTTGAACGGTCGAAGACTTGAAGTATAAAAAGGACGTTTTGGTTGGAGATGTTACGGAATTTTCAATGTGGTTGCACTGTCATCTTGTGCTTCCCACCAAAGTTCACAGATGGAAAATTGTTAAATGGGGCAAAACCATTGTCACTCATTGGATTGCAGAAGCAGCTAGGTTCTAAATGTTAATGATTGAAGTGTAGCTGCCACATTCATTTACAATGCTTTCTTTGAACAAGGACTCATTTTTAACCACGGAAAAGGAATTCGCCGCTATTTTTTTATTGGTTTTTTGCGACACATCACATTCGATTGTCTTTCGTACTAAATCGAAATGCAGTGTTGAAGCAGATACATGTCTTCCGATTACTCAGCTTTCAAGAAACGGAATCGTTGTCTTAACAAAGCTGGTAAAGATTGATGATTTTTTATAATATATTTGTTATGAAAATATATAGATTTTTTTCTTTCATAATACCTAATATAATGTGAAACTTAAACTTATTCATAGATTAAAAAAAAGGATTTTTATATAGATTTGTTAAGAAAATATTATGAATTTATCTTTAAAATAAATGATGCAGAGTTAAGAAACAACTGTGTATATAAATTATTATTATTATTATTACACGTAACTTCTAAATTAGGTAGGATTTTTAAATTTACCGAAAGAATGTAGCCTATAAATAAATTAAAATAAAAAAGATACATTCTTCATTATATTTTATTACAAAAAATTTTAACTATGCGGAAATTAAAATAAAAAGGATACATTCTTCCAATAATTTATTAGCAAAATGCATTATGTTTTTAGCCACAACAATGGATGAAATTGCTACAGCATATTTGGTTAATTGTTCCTTTATATCTTAGGTACATGAGATTATCGAGGAAACTATCTGTTGTAATCATCACCATTAGGTTGATAACTAATCATAATCCGAGGTTGATTAATCGTAATGTTGTGACTATTTACGCTAATCACAGTGGGTGATATATGTTTAACAATATTAATTATTCCGAATATTATTTACTCAATGTTTTTGTATTAATTACGACTTGACTTGTAAATATTATATTATATATATATATATATATATGAAAGAAATTAAAATATTTAGACTACTAAGAAAAAGTTAAAGGACTTTCTTTGTATTTAAATTATTCTGCATAAGTTTTCTGCTTTTCAAATGTTAAATTTAATTTTTTAATTTTTAGACAAGGTTTATTATTTTTTGTCAATCTACAAAAGAAATCGGAGTGAAGGATAGTAATAAACATTTTTATATCACTGCGTATTATATTTAAATAAATTTATCAAAAAAAATATATTAAATTAAGATAATGCATTTTTAAATTTATTAAAATTAAGAAGCTTAATTACTTTGATTTGACAAATTGACAAAGAAGAAGAAAAGTAATTACTTTAATTTAAACAAATAGAGGAAAAAGAAGATGAAGAAACTTGATTACTTTGACTTAAATTGAGGAAGAAGAAGAAAAAACTGAATTACTTTGACTTGAACAAATTGAGGAAGAAGAAGAAGAAACTTAGTTACTTTTCACTTAAACAAATCAAATACTTAAAAGATGTACAAGAAATCATTTAAGAAAATAATAATAATAAATGTCATCTTATAAAATAATAAATTTAGTAAAATTAAATACAATAAATAAATTGTATATTTAATACGCTACTATCAAATATTTTAGAATGCGTCGTTTTAAATAATTGATATTTAAAAATAATATAGTGATATTTTTCAAAGAAATAAATTTTTTTTTATAAATTTAATAAAAATAAAAATACTAATATATGTATTAAAAAAAGTTAAAGTCCTGTTAAAAGTATTTATTACATCAATTAAAGTTTTAATCAAACAAAAATAGGTTCTTAGATATTTTTATTTCCGTTAATTTTTCATCTTTACCTCGTTATTCTTCCATATATTTTTAGGAATGACAAAAATACTTGTACCCGCGGATATCCGCGAATAAAACCCGTGATGGATAGTTAATATCCACGGGTATTTATTACTCGCGGGTAGCGGGTAGTGGGTAGCGGATATTTTAATACTCGCTTATAAACGGGTCGGGTACGAGTATCATATTATCCGTACCCGCGAATACCCGTTATCCGTAAAAAAAATAAAAAAAAATAAAATTTATATTTTATTAAATTTAATTTAATTAAAATTAAAATTAGCAGTATATTTTATTATGTCAAATTTAATTATAATTATAATTTAATTTAATTTTATATTTAATTTTTATAATTCTATATTAAAAAATTTATAAAATATAATTTTTTTTAAATATTTACGGGTATCGGATATCCACGGATATCCGTAGATTTTTAAAATATTCACGGGTATTTTTTAAGCGGATAAACAGACAGGTAGTGGACGAATTTTTTTTTAACTGATCACGTTACGAATAGGCACTATCCATACCCGATCCGACTAGTTGTCATCCCTACATTACCATTTGCTTCTTATTGGTTTCTTATCCATCAATTCTTCTACTGTCAATAATATTAAAATAATAAACTTGTGACTTTTTTATATGAAACTTTTAAATTTAATTATTAACATAAACGACAATAACATATAACATCCTCCTCCATCCTTTGTCAGAAAGAACCAATATACCAACGACAACCACACATATAGCTGCCAAAATGCAATTATAATATTTTCTCTTAATATTGTTATAGCAGTTAAAAATATGTCCTAAAATTAAAATTTTAAAGTACTATTTTAATTAGTAAGTAGAATGTTTTTATATGCGAAGCGTGGGACGAGAAATGTCAATAACATTATTTTTTTGGAAAAAATCTTAGTTATTATTTGAAATTTAATAAAAACAATAAATTTGGCTTCCCTTAATATTTAACTAATCTCTTATATATTTATAGTTTTCAATAATAATAAATAATGTGTGTATTTATGTTTGTATGCGGACTTTTGTAAAAATACATGATCAATATTAAAATAATAAATTTGTAAAACAATGTTGGTTTCTATACCAAACTTATGGTCAATTTTGTCAAAAAAAAAAAAATACAACCCATTTTAAAAGGTCATACTAAAATATTAATTCTTTTTAATTCAGTTTATAAAATCAAGTGGAATTAAGTTGAATCCTCAAAAACGTGTGTAAAAGTATGTTTATTACTCATACTAATAAATTTGTAGCATTATTAATTTGGAATTAGGAGCTGCAAGTCTTTTATTTGTCTATTAAGATATTAATTTTTTAATCTATGATATATTATTAGTTGAAAGTCAAAATCAGCAATTTAGTTCATATATGATTTTTATGAGTAACCTTTGTTACAAAAATATTATTAGTTGAAAGTAAAAGGCTATAAAAGCATTCTGTCGTATGTCGTATTGAAATTGCCCAAACTTATTATTTTTTTAATAAAAAAACTAAAAACTGCTTTTTTTTATATTTAAAATTTATTAAAAGAACGTCTCACATCTATGAAAGATGCGAATATTATGTTAAGTTTTCCTACCCTCTTTCTTATATTCAAATATACACTCCTTTTCCCTAACAAATTAAATTACATGACATTTCACTCTATTCCTAACTCTTTTATATTAAAAATTCACGGGTTCTTCTGTAGAAAAATGTCATTACCAGTATATCTTCTACGTTATCACATATAAAAATATATATACAATTATTACATTATTATAATAGTCAGTTTATGATGTCTTAAGACATACTTTATCTCTCTGAAGGATAAGTATAAAAAAACTGTTAACAAAAACGTCCTCAACCATGTGTACACAGGGAATTTCATATTTTTTTAATTTTTTTAAATAAATAAATTTAAATTTAAGAAACTTATTTTCTAACAAAATACTTAAATTTTCACTAAATATCAAAATTATTTAAATATTAAATAATTATTAAAAATTTAAAAGCTTTAAAATTAATTACTTTTTATAATTGATCTTTAAAGTTAAGTTGATATTAATATTTGTAAAAAAAAAAATCTCAATTGATATTAATTGATATCGAGTATAGTTATATAAACTGACATTGATTAAGACTATATTTACGAGATTAAAACTATGTTTATGAGGTTAATGATTGAGTTTTTTATTAATATATATATATATATATATATATATATATATATATATATATATATATATGAACTTATTAAAGAATGTTTTTAATAATGTTTAGTCAAATGGATTTAATTATTTATTTCAGTGTTGAAAAATAATATAATAGTTTCATTAATTTAGAACAAAATATAAGTTAATTTAACATTGTTAAATTAAGTATACCAGCTTGAATATTTTAACAAAAGAATGGAAAGTAACATTCTAGTTTAATTTGGGCAGTTTTATTTATTGATTTTATACTTAAATCAACCGAAGAATATTCCTGTCACATCATGATGATGCTATAGTAGTATCCAAATATTGTGAAATAAAGAGTCTGTTATAGTATAAATAAATGGGGAAATTTGGGGAAAATGACTTCATTGCTTTACTAAAATATATATATTAATTTGACCTCATGTGAGATATTATTTTGATCTTTTAATTTTTTATAAAGATTGGAATTAGAAATAAGAGTTAATTTGACTTTATAATTTTAGACCAATTTAATTTTATATTTTGGTGTATGATTTTTTTAATAAAATTTATTAAATTTATTTAACTTTTTAAATATATTTAATAATAATATTTGAATTATTTATTTATTTAATATATTTTTACTTTAATATTAATTAAGAAATATTTTTAATGTATAAAATTAATTTAATAAAATTTGATTAGAAGAATTTTACAAAAGGTGATGGATATATGAAATTGTTTAAATATACATGATTTTTTAACAATAAAATGTAGTTGATGTAATAAGTGATAAATTGACGGGAGAGGACTTGAGTAATTATTCCAAATCAAAGAAATGTATAATTCACTTTAAAAAAAGGAACACGAATAATATATTATTATGGCTCCGCGTCAAGGATGAAAACGATTTTCCTTAGTTTTTAATTATACGATTCTTCATGGTTGGAAAAAGAAGCTATCAGATTGGTTGAAGGAAACTACATATTCATCTGAACTGGAATATTGATCCAAAGCAGATAAACAAGTTTAACTCTCAAGTTTTAACAAATAAGCACTCTGGAACATACGTACATGACAATGGTCAATGAATTTCAGAAGGCTATGGACACATTCTAATAAAAATTATGCTAAATTACGTTTTGGTTTAGTAAAATATTAATTTGGTTTTTTTACTTTTTTTTTTATCTTAATTTAGTTTCTGTTTTAGAAAATTTGATACAATAAAGTTGTTTTTGGTAGTAATGTAGTAATAACGTTAAAGAAATAATAGGTGTGAGTTCCTGATTTTTTTAATTTTTTTAATTTTTAAAAAAAATAAAAAATTTATCACGTTGACATTGTGTCATGTGGCAATGACATAGTAGTGACGTGACAATGATACGTGTCACTATTATGTCATGTGTCATTTTTTCATTCTCAAATTGGTCTTTGTATTCTAATTTTTGTTTCAATTTAGTCACAATTTTTGTAAACAATGTGCAATTTTTACCCTCTTCAAATTGAAACAAAAATTAATTTTTATATAAATGTTATACAAATATTTTTATTAAATTTGATATTTTCATTCAAATTGATATTTTTATTATATATTTTTAACAAAACTAAGTTTACTTAAATTTGTGTTTCTTATTCAACTTTGTTTAAAATTGTTTTGAAATTTTAAATTTACTTGTTTTCGATTTTTACATAAATTAGTTAAAATTAATTTTAAAATTTATATAATTGTTATTTTTACACCAACTCAAACATTTATATATAAATTATTGAAATTTACACATTTTAAAAATATAAATTATTTAAAATATAAATTCAAATAAAAAACAATATTAAAGTATGATGTAATAAAATATCGATATAATTTATGAATCTCTTTTCTATTAGCCTTATTTTTTATTAACAACTTTAAAACAATTTTAAATAAAGTTCAATATAAAATATAAATATAAATAAACTTAATTTTGTTAAAAATATTTACTTGAAATATCAATTTTAATAGAAATATTTGTGTATATTTATATAAAAATAAATTTAGTTTAAATTTGGAGAGAGCCAAAATTATTCAATTTTTACAAAAATTGAAACTAAATTTAGACAAAAATTAAAATACAGAAACCAAATTGAGAATCAGAAAATGACACCTGGCATAAAACTGACATGTGGCACTGTCACTGTCACATCACACTGTCACACTATCGTGTGGCATTACATCAGCGTGACAAGTGACAATTTTTTTTAATTTTAAAAAATAAAATAAATAAATAATTCAAAAAATCCAGAAACTAACACGTGACATCCTTTTAACATTGTTACTGCACCACTAACGAGAAATACTTTATTGCATTGAATCTTCCATAATATGGATCAAATTGAGATAAAAAAAATAGAGGGATCAAATTGATATTTTAATACAAAAACAGAGACCAAAGACATAATTTAACCTAAAAATTACATGTCTTGTAAAGTTCAATATCGTCTAAAATAACTTAGAAGATGCATGTTAGTGATTATAAAATGGACTTTAAGTCCATGATGTTTTTTGCCTCGTGTCAAGGACACTTTGAGCTATTGTTTTATTTTTCTTATACTTTTGTAGTAGAGTGTTCTGAGGTGTAGTTAAATTCTTACTTTGGAGAGTGTAAGTATATTTAGGATCAAAGGATTGATAAAATTTTTTGTTATATAAATTTACACATAGTGAGTATTTCTTGCTTTTGTGACTTTTTTCTTCGTATTTAAAATTTCTACATTATATTTTTTGTTATTTGTGTTAATCTTACTATTCTATTAATAAAGTAATTATTAAAGATAAAAACTATAATATTTTTAATTCACGATTATTTTTTCGAACATGTATCTCTATTGTAGTATTGTCCGTCACCGATATCATGGGTAACATAACAACAATCATCACAAGAATAATAATGAACACGAAAAAATATATTTATATGAATCTGGAAAAGCTTTCTTAATAATGTAAAACCAAAAAATTGATCTTAGCTTAGCTGTTTGCATGACCTTTCACTGTTTTTCCTGCAAGCTTGTAGCACACCACATATGTCCATGCCACATGCCCCTCGTCTTGTCAATTTATCCAATTCGAATCACTTCTTTCTTATGCTTCTTTCTATTATCTTTTTTTAGTACAAAAATAAGTTTGCAACAATTAAATAAAGACACATGGAACAAACCCTTCACAAAATTAAGTAACAAAACAATAGTTGGCATGTGGTAAAGCATCTTGCTTTGTCAACTAAAAGATTAATAGAAATATCCAACACTGATTCAAACATGGCAACAATATATAGTTCCATTTATATATATTATATCGCAAAACAATGTCTTTTATTTAACACATAACAAGCTTTCAGCTTTCAGTAATGCAAGAAATGCATGTGGTTATTACATTGCTTTAGTATAATATAACAACAACTAGACTTGACTTTTTTTTTTTAACAAATTTCCCCCGGTGATCCTCATTGGTCAAAACGTGGTTAAATATATTGTCCTCAATTATTGAAATTCAGCACTTTTTTCTGGGAATATAGAGCTTTTTTGTTATGCTTAATAAGATTAAAAAATAATTTTGTTTCCTAAGATAATACTTTTGCTAGGGCGTTATTTGTGTACCCTTTCAAAAACAATTTTAGTTGAGACTATCAACGTCAAGACCTAGATTGAGATCATGTTAGAAGTGAATTTTAAGTCTAATTCAACCCTACAAAATCAACTTGTAAGATGAGGTTTGCACCTTACTTATATATTATGAATTGGTTTTATCTCTAGTCGATGTGAGACTTCCAACAAATATCGTTCAGCTCAGTCATCGTCACCATGAAGCAACATTGCACAACATTCTAACCATCGTTGTCCCGCTCATCACTTGTGCAGAGCGAGTGTTGCGAGATCTCATTCACAACTATCAACGAAATCCGCTCGTCAAATCCTAGAAATTTTGACTCTAGATCCAAACAACCCGAGCTTAATGTTTCCAAGTATTTCCTTTCTTGCATCTTCAGCTATGCAATCTACCTTCGTGACCCTTGCTTTAAGCTCCAAAAAAAACTCAAAAAAAAACTTTTTTAGTATTAATTACTTTAGGGCTTTAAAAAAAAACTCTCAAAATCTTGAAAAATATATTCAAAATAAAACTATAATACATTTAAACAAAATATTTTATTAGTAAATAAAAAGACATCATTCTTAAATTGTTTGAAGTGTTCCAAACTCTTAAATCACCAATGCACGTGACATCATGTTTTGGTTAACCAAAGATATAATTTTTGAAAGGTGGGTGAAATTATTACACATAATTTAGTTAATCCACATGAAATAACGAAAACCCTTTATTTTAAAATAGCATCAAGAAACACCCAGAAAACAAGAAGTATAAAAGTATTTAATATATATAGTATTTTATTGAATTATTGAGAAGTAAAGTAAGTGGTAATAGATGATAGTCAATGGTGTGAAGATGAAGAAGACGTGTGGTGTGGACAAGCTTGGGATTGAAGTGTAAGAAGGATATATAGCAGAATGGGGAGAAGGGTCAAGAAGAAGGTGCAATGTCTAGTCTCAGAAAGACACACCCACTTCATTCACATGCAAATTTGAAAGGAATGTGAAACTTCTGCAACCAATCGTTACCCAACTCGAATGGGGTCTCTCTGCTCAACCATAATACTACATGAAACGTTTACGACACAAAATAGAAGAAGGAGCATCAATCACCCCACACAAAATCATTCATCAACACGTACAATATTAATAAACACTTCACATACAAGTACACACAGAATAAAAGTTATATGCTTGTAGAATATATGATGTTAAAAAAGAGAGAGATAAAAAAAAAATGTTTAATAACTATACACATAAAATAAAAGTGTAAATATGTATCATTGTTCCTACCCCACGTATGATGTATTATTGTAAGACCCCCCACCACTCAATTTCCCCCCAAGTTAATGCATTCTACATGGTTGGCCATTGCACATTGTGCTTTATTTTTTCTACGGACAAATAAACTTTTATTATATAAAAAAAATGGACCCCGTATAAATATTTGGTAAAAGACTTCATGCATTTGCTTACGTAGTGTTAGAAGTGGGTTTTAAGCCTAACTCAACCTCACAAAACCGACTTGTAAGGTGAGGTTTGATGTGGGATTTCCAACACACCTCCTCATGCCGAGGTACGTCAAGGTATATTCATCATCCGATAGCGGGTGGAACAAAATGTCCAAGAAAATTCGCTATAATAGGCTCTAACCATGCTCTGATACATGTTAGAAGTGGGTTTTAAGTCAAACTCAACACTACAAAATCGGTTTGTAAGATAAGATTTGCACCTCACTTATATATTATGAAATTGTCTTATCTCTAATCGATGTGAAACTTCCAACATGTAGTTAGAAGCAGAAAGAAGAGTATTTTTTTTAAACCAATATATAAAAAAATACTTCATTGGTATAGGTCATCAATTATATTAATTATGCCTTCAGATATTATAAATAATTAATAGACAACAGATTAAAGAAATTGGGAATCTCTCTTAGTCTACCTTCGAAAATGAAAGTTATTAAGACACTACCTTCAACCTACAGTTGTTGTTTTTCATTTTTTCTTTTTTTTGGCTTTTTCCAGAATTTAACCAAGCTTTAAAGGAATTAAAAAACGCATGCATGTGTTTTATTTTTATATATACTTTGTGGCCTAATTAACAAATGCCGACGCTTTTGTTTAGCTGTTAAAGACAGAGACATGAAACTAAAATGATAATAATGTGTTAAGGATAATCGATATGATTCACACTTTTAAATTGGGTTTGTAGGAATGACTTGTGTTTCCATAGATTGGGAATTTTCTTTTTTAATTTAGTCAATGCATAAGTGGTAGGTGAGAGATTATAAACTTTTGACTATTTATGTTGATTATCTCCTTCTCTAGAAATTCTCGAGCTTATTCTATACAAAAGGTTCATTGTATAGCTTACGATTTCCTCGCAACCTTTTAACAACAAAATATTCAGAAGAAACTACAGTTATAGCAACAACATCATCGAATCCTTTATTTCTTGATAATGCTTTGTTGTCTACATGAAAAGACTTAAAACTAAAAGATAATGCTATAAATATATGTTAGTCTAAGATAATTATAGTTAATGATGCGATGGTAGAGATTGTTGAGAATATGACTTTAAGTTAATAAGAAAATTATAATCATTTTTTAAGGTTAAAAGAAATTATACACTATTTGACTAAGGAAAGCGTATTAGGTGAAGATATAGAGAGATCTGTGACTATTGATTTCCTTTTGGTTGTGATAATTTATTTCTTGTAGAAGATTCATTACACACAAACTTCCATTCTACTACTAATCTATAGAAATACCAATATCAAATTATATTGTGGTAACAATGTACTAGGTTGTATATTGTCTTTTAAATTTGTTGCAATTGTAACAAAAAATAAAACGTTATTATTGATAAATATACTCATTTTATATTAGTATAGATAAAGTTATTGCATCGGGTTCTATTTCCTACCGACAGTATTTACTCAATCGGTATGTTCACTCTTTTACTTCTTGCATATTTTTTTGTGCCATTTTTCTTTTAAGAACAAAAAGCTATAATAACTAAAGAAAGTCAAACAAAAAATGTGGTAAAGAGGGGTTAATGTGTACGCAAAAATATAATTCAATTTATATGACCTGTTACTATATTTGTCAAAATTGATAGTTAGCCTGTGATTGTAGACTTGATGCTCGTTATCAACAACTTTTTATTTTAATTGCTAAAAGCATATTATTAATGACATTTTTCTTTTCCGATGGCGTATGACCATTACCTTTAATAAGGGTTTTGTATTTGCAATTAGAATATAGAATATAAAATAAAATTTCACTTTGTTTTAATTTGAAATATAAAAGATATAGTTTATAATGGTAACTTTCCCATAATAAATTGGCTCAGAACAGATCATTTGTGTTTGTTTTTCCTTGGCACCGGATTAAATAGTTCCAAATTTCACACGTGGTGGCAGATAAAATAGTTGCAAATTGAAGGGCGTTGAATATAGTGCATGATTATATTAAGGGAAAATAGAACTAAAGAGGTTGTTATGAAAGAAAAGAAAAAAAAAAGAGAATGAAGGAGAGAAGGAAGATGATGGCGCTGACCATAAAGAGATGAGTTTGGTTGGTGGAGATTTAAGGGCACGAAAGAGACACCACGAACCTTCTTCTGCCATTACACCGTCCCAACAAAAACACTTTCTCCTAATAAAAGAAACAAAAACACTTTCTAGTATTAGGGCACCCCATTTCTCTCTCAATCAATTTGTGGATTTAAAAAAAAAAATAGACACGTCTCAAGTTATTTTATATATAAATATCATAATTAGCATTAATTTAAAGTTGGCTAATCCGTTATGAATGTCTAATATTAAGCAAATTATATTAATTTACTAAACCCATATTAATTTGACACTAATTCTAATAATTTCACTTATATATATAATTAGCATAAACACATGCGCGATCATGTGTACACATTTTATGCGCGACCATGTGTACACATTTTTTGCATATACATGATGTAAAAAATATTAAAATGGAATATGTACTGTTTTTAAGTTAATATATAAAATAAAATTATATTTATAAAATATAAAATGAAATATATAAGAAAATATGAGAGAATAACGATTGATAAATAAAATAAGAAAGAAGAAGTAGAGATAGACGATTTTATAAAAAACTTATAAAAATAACAATCAATCTTAAAAAAATTTAATAAATAATTACATTTTAAAGGATAAAATTAAAATTTTAAAATATAAAAAAAAAAAAAAAAATTCTCTTTATATTTTATATATATATATATATATATATATATATATATATATATATATATATATTATCTCTCTGTTACACACGTATATATACATCGCATCAATAATTTATATTATTATTGTCAGTAATATACATTAACATGCAATAGTATATTTATCACACATTTTCAAAACACACTCATAGACACTTAGCATTCACACACAACATATAATATCATCACCGTAATATTTTCATGTTAGTAAATAAAGAAAATACTTAAAGATATATAAAGTTCTTTCTTATGTGTAATTGATCGACTTTTTCGAAGAAAAGTTTATTATGTATGTTTTGTGCATGAGTTTGGTTTAATTTCCATTATTATTATTATTATTAATATTTTTATATAATAACAAATAATTATTATATATTGTTGTACTTAAGATCAGTGACAGAATTTTAAAAATATTTTACAAAGACGAAGAATGATATATATAAAATTTGAAAATATACCAAGTGTATAAAATACATTAAACTAAAATAAATTTTATATATATGAGCCATAGCCCCCTCAAGACATAGACATCTGCCAAAGATGTCTAGTACAAAATAATATCTAACATCACTTAAAAAAAATAAAACTGATAATTTTATTGACTATAATTTGATTTATTTTTTATATTTTAATCTCAATTCTTCATTTAGTATTAAATATTCTAATTACATGGATAACGATTTCTAAGTTGTTTACATGAGTTTAATTTTACATTCTTGCTGTTGTCATAGACTCTTTATAAGTTGTTTACGTAACTTTTAATGACATTTAGGTTGATAACATAAGATTAATAATGTTATACTCCAATTACCCTTTTTTTATTTCATATTTCCGATTTCATAATTTTAATTATTTTGTTTTATTAAGTTAGTTTTAGAAATAATTATTAACTTTTTAATAGCATGACAAAGCATTATTAATAACAGTACATTATATATAACTTTGTTGTCAATACTATATCAAAATTAAATCTAATATAATTATAATTTTCTTAGGCTGTTGCCTCACACTTTTATCCATAATAATGTCATTTTAATTTTTTATTGTTTAATGATTTTAACTAATTAAATTTTTATTACAAAGTGACTTCTAAATCCATGTTTAATAGGTATGGAAGGCAACATTACGACCTTTATGGTGTCATTTGTTATCATAACTCATTGTTATATTTGAAACCACTACTTTTGTTTTAGGGGAAATAGGCTTTTTATCCATGATTTAAAAAAAAAATAAAAAATAAACTTGATTTTGGGTTTTGTTTATTCAAATCAATAATTTCGTCCTTCAAGATTTTAAAAATACATATATGTAAATTTAGTATTTTCTCATAGAAGGATTAAAAACTGTGGTTAAATGATAAATTTAAGTATAGAAATAATTATAATCATATATTTTTAAAAATTAGAGGAATGAAACACCAATTTAAAAATTAAAGGAAAATAATACCTTTTTCTTCATTCTCTAAAGAGTGCAGATTAATAAATTTTTCGTACATATAAAAACAATAGGAATATTGTATTTAAAATTTTAAATAATATTAATTTCTATTACTTTAATTGAGATGGATAAAATATACAATTTTATACTTCATTCAAAACCAAAACATAAAACATAAACAAACTAGTTATATTTTAAGGTTGTCACATGATTACAGGACAGAGATAGTATCATATACATCATTGATTGCTATGTGTATGGCATAGTAATAAAAATATTCTTCTAAATATTTTTTTTAAATATTAAATGGACTGGTTATTTATTTAGTCATTTTATAGTAACAAATCTTTTTTATTTCAGTTAGATACAGATGTTCTCATTTAAATTAACGTAATTATTTTTTACTTTTTATTTAAGTTGCAGTTATGTGTATTCAATAATAGTCAACTGTACCTCTATCTTATTTAATAACGCGAGGTTGGAAGTTAGTGTAATAGAATTTAAAAAAAAATGAAAATATTATAATTGCAATGCACATATTTAATTTTCTTGATATTATACCGAAGAAAAATTATGCTTGATGGAATTATTCATAAAGTATATTTATATAACTTTTATAAAAAAATGTGATTTTTACTAAAATATCTGATTTGTTAGCTTCATAAAATTATTTGATAGAGTAATGTGATATTTTTAGTAAATTTTCCATTTTAATTTAGAAATTATATTATCACTTTTGCAGGAGAATATTCTGTGAAAAACCTGATAAAAACTAGGAAGCGTTCTTTCCTAAAAATATTACTTTAAAGGTAAATTAGCATCTAAAGAGTGAGCTATGTGAAAAATACAATCCTGTTACAAACTTTAGTTTTAAGTGTTTATATTCAATAAGAATGTAGTTGTGAAATAAAATACACAACCTAATTACTTACCATGAAATTTATATGACAATATCTAAAAATGTAATGTATTGCAATATTAAAATGTCAAATATATAACCCTGTATTTTTCAAATTTAATATAATTATATTTTAGATATAGAATTATGTAGTGTACTTAAAAAAAGCACATGTTTAAATTATAATTACCGTTTAACATATATTCAAATACGAATTCCTTCATTTTGGAGAAGAATATATCGAGAAAAGTTAACCATAGTGAAATATAAGTTCAAATTACATAAAGAAACAACTATTCTCAATCCAAAATTTTAAAAGAATAAATTTAGGAATTTGTTTATATAATATTAAAAATATATTCTTGAATATAATCATGGTATAAAAAATCATTCTCAACATATCATAACAATATAGTTGTTATTGTATTTAAATAGAAATTTAAAATATTTAAAATATAAAGACAAAAAAAAATGCTCATGTGCAAGGACGGGGCTCCGAATGGTATTAGTTGAAATAGTGACTAAAGAAATAAAGAGAATGAAATGTCATGTGCCGGGAAAATTAAGGCAAATGATTATAACGTTGTAAACTCGTGTGATTTCCATAATCTTTGTATTTTGATATTACCACCCTACCTTGCCAAGGTGTTGCTTATTTTATATATAAGCCACGCACTCCTTCTTCTGCCTCCACAACTTACTACTAACACTCAGCCTTAACACTAAACGTTATAAAAACCCATTCAAGAGAGAGAATCAAAGCACCCACACAAAGAAGAGAAGAGAACCTCTAAAAACAAAAATAAAAACATTCTCTCCCATTCTCCTTCCTTACTTCTTCTTTCTCCATTTTCTGTCTTTTTTCTGTTTTTTTACTTGCTTTTCTTCTTTTTCTTTCACCTTCTATTTCTTCTCTGATTCTGCATTTCGTACATGCGGTGTTCTACTTCTCTCCTGGTTTGATTGCCGAAGCAAAACAGGATTTTTCACAACTCTTGTGGCCTCCCATTTCAGGAGAATCACTCATTGGTACATAGAGCTTGTTAAAAGCAAAAAGGAAAGAAAAAAAAAAAAAGTGTTTTGAGATCTGGCATGTTATCCTTTTATCTCTAGCTTTCTTTGTGTGGAGTGTTTGTGCTAGAGTGACTGACATTCCAGCTCTGCTTCCTTTGTTTTGCGTGGCCAAGAAGCAAAACAACAATCACCAAAAGAAAAATATTCCATTGAAGTGATTCTTTTAAGCCCTTTTGGATCTACCACTCACACCCTGAGCTTGGCCTAGCTTTGCTTCCCATTACTCATCACTCTCTTTTCTTCTTCTGACATCAAAACGGTTCCAATGGATCGTTTTCCTTCCAGTACCATTATCCCTGACGCGTTCCAAGGGGCCAAAGATGACCTCACCACACAGCTTGCATTGGTTTGGAATCAAATCAAAGCGCCATTGATTGTCCCGTTGCTGAGACTAGCAGTGTTTCTGTGCCTGATCATGTCGGTGATGATGTTCATTGAGAGGGTCTACATGGGCGTTGTCATAACTCTGGTGAAGTTGTTCGGGAGAAAGCCCGAGAAACGTTACAAATGGGAGCCAATGAAGGACGACATAGAGTTGGGAAACTCTTCTTACCCAATGGTTCTCGTTCAAGTCCCCATGTACAACGAAAGAGAGGTGCATACTACACAGTACTTACCTCTTTTTTTCACCACTTTTAACACTTGTTATCAAGTGCAAAACTTTTGACTTTTTAGCCTCGATCTTAGTTAATTTTCCTTGGTTCTAAATGCAGGTTTATCAGCTCTCAATTGGAGCTGCGTGTGGGCTTTCTTGGCCTTCGGATAGGATCATCATACAAATCCTTGATGACTCCACTGACCCAACAATCAAGGTTAGCGCATTAAAACTCATCATGGTTAGTTACCGGTGTTAGTTCCATTCCATGTGAATGATGTACTATCCCGGGAACGTACAAAGCCTGGATTGGACATACTCAAATGATGTGATTGTTCTTTGCGGCATTCTGAAACATTTGTGGTGACTTGACAAACGCAGGAAATGGTGCAGCTTGAATGTCAAAGATGGGCAAGCAAAGGGGTGAACATAAAGTACGAGGTTAGAGACAACAGGAATGGGTACAAAGCAGGGGCTCTCAAAGAAGGCATGAAGCGTAGCTACGTGAAACAATGTGACTGTGTTGCAATCTTTGACGCTGATTTTCAACCAGAGCCTGATTTCTTGTGGCGCACCGTCCCATTCTTAGTGCACAATCCCGAACTAGCCCTCATTCAAGCGCGGTGGAAATTTGGTAATCTATTAATTTTGTTTTAATGTTGAGTTGAGTCTTTCTTAATTAACTCCTAACATTCAACATCAGCGATCACAGGGACAACAACCCTTGCTTAATTTAGGTTTCTGGTTTCCTTGATGGCGGCTTTAGTTGCATTAATCTAGACTAGTATCTTAGATTAGACAGCGAATCCTAAAATCAGAACTTGCTCTTAAAAACTGTCGGTGGGTTTTTTGTTTTGAACTTGTTTTCAAGAACTAGTTTGTTCGTTTGGTTGGGGTGAGGTAGGTCCCATTTTGTGGTTGAACGACCGTGTACAAATGCTTCAACTTTCGTGGTTGCCTTTGATTTAAGCCACGTATTCCTTTTCCTATCGTTTTTTTCACTTCTTTGTGTCTGTGGGGCTCACTGTTTCTACTCGCCTCCAAAAACTATAATGCAGACTACAGGGAGCAAGTGTTCCTTCTCCTTTCCTTTTTCTTTTTCTTTCTTTTAGTTGCATTTTCCGTGGCTTTGATTTCTTTTGAGTTTTGTCCCGTGTTGTGGAAAAAGGTGGGAATGGCAGATTGGTAAACCTCTAAACTTTACATTATTTTTTGGGACAGTCTGTCATGAAAAGTCATCTATGAACTGTTAGATGATTAACCATGATATAATAATGGTTGTCACGTATATATTGTCCTGGCTAATGAATTCATTTATGGCTGAATAGGGTTTGGTTGTGTCATTGTGTGGCCGAAAAGTCTGATAAAACGTTGGACCACTGCTTAATGCGGAAAAGGGTAATTTAAATTTAGAGGTAAAATGGATCTTTGACTGGATTAGTAAGTAACTAAGAAGGTCAAAATAGAATGTTGAAACAATCACCAAATTTCACTTATCCGAGTCTCAAAAGTTAGTATTTGACATCTTTTTCTTCATGTACTTAGTTTTACTTGCCCTATACATGCGTGTATTCTGCAACATGCTGTATATAATTTTCATGAAACAACAATGATTACAAAGACTCGATTAAACCACCCATATGATTAACCAAAAGTACATTTTTGTTTCTAGAAATAAAAAAATGCATGTGATCTTATAATACTGATAGAAAATAAAACAAAAAAAAAGATGATAATGTTTTAGAAAAATGTGTGCTCTACTGGTGAATGCTATAAATTCTAAAATGTGAACTGGTGAAGGGCCATACCATACTCCAGTGACATAAAGAGTAGTTTCGGGTGTGAACAGTACCGATTTTTTTCTTTTTCTGCGGTGATTATTTTGTTTTTAGCTAGTAAATTGAATATTTGAGGGGTCCAAATATTATTATTGCTGATTTCTGCTACCAGATAGGAGGGCAATACTTGAAAGCTGCACTGCATGTATATGTATAGTTGAAAGGGCATTTCTGTCTTGCAAGAAACAACACCGTTTGTGATATTATTGTGGTTGTTGTTGTCATCATTGTTCTTATTGTGCTACTTCATCTTCCATTTTTTCCCCCCTTACTTGTCTTCTGCTCCTTCCGGCAGTTGCATGTGCAAATTTAATGGTGGACCTTATTTCGTAGTCACTGTCTATCTCTACTAACCGACAACCGGATCTCTTTTTAACTCCTGCAAAATCAATTTATTTACATAATGCCACTGCAAATTTCATGCCAGCTAAGGAAGCAATTTATTTATTTATGTATATTTTATTCTGTGATTCCAGTGAATTCCGATGAATGTTTGATGACCAGAATGCAAGAGATGTCATTGGATTACCATTTTACTGTGGAACAAGAAGTGGGGTCTTCCACTTACGCCTTCTTTGGATTCAACGGTAATATGATGCCAAAATTTTCCACCTTTATATCTGCCATTTTTCTCCTAAGAAACAAAAAGACAACAGGGACTTTTGTGCAATAGTGGAAGCTAGGTCTTGTTTTCATGTAGCAGGAAGGTTTAGTCAATTTTTTTGTACTCTTTAAAAATGCATTAGGGACTGCGGGAGTGTGGAGAATATCTGCATTGAATGAGGCTGGTGGATGGAAGGATAGGACCACAGTGGAAGATATGGACTTGGCAGTGCGAGCCAGTCTCAAAGGATGGAAATTCTTATACTTGTCTGACTTGAAGGTTCGGTTACTCCAAACTTAAGAACAGTTAAATCCACTTTAAACATACAAAACATCATGGTTGTGTTGTGAGAATTCATGTTTTAGTGATGATTAACTTCTACTTCAGTTCATGTTTATGCTGTGTATGTGATGTGATGTCAATTTTATTCTGACAGGTTAAAAATGAATTGCCAAGCACTCTCAAGGCCTACCGTTACCAGCAGCACCGTTGGTCTTGTGGTCCAGCCAATCTTTTTAGAAAAATGGTCTTGGAGATCATAAACAACAAGGTTAGTTTGTTTTGTTTGCTTGAATAATCGTGAATATGCAGAAACAGGACAACATTTGTTGACTACTTCCAAATTCATATGTATGTGCATTGCAGAAAGTGTCATTGTGGAAGAAAATACACGTGATATACAGCTTCTTCTTTGTTCGGAAGGTCGTAGCACACATCAACACCTTTGTGTTCTACTGCATTGTGTTGCCTGCAACAGTTTTGGTGCCTGAGGTTGTGGTCCCAAAGTGGGGAGCTGTCTATATCCCTTCTGTTATCACTATTCTAAACGCAGTTGGAACTCCAAGGTTTTGATTTCTCCCAAGTTTAGCTCTATGCTCAAATCAACAGAGTTTAAAAGAAAGAAACTTGTTTTTCAAGTAAACATTGTTGACTTTATTGCTTGTGTTTTCTGTGTTTCAGGTCACTCCATTTGCTGGTGTTCTGGATTCTCTTTGAGAATGTTATGTCCCTGCATAGAACCAAGGCAACGATTATTGGTCTACTAGAGGCTAGTCGAGTGAACGAATGGGTTGTCACAGAAAAACTAGGTGATGCTTTGAAGGCTAAAGCAGGAGGTAAAGCACCTAAAAAGCCTCGATTCAAGATTGGAGACAGGTATGCATGAATGAGTATTTTTTCTTCACGTGTTTGATAACTTAATGTTGTATGATATCGAGTTGCTTACTATGTTGTTTTTGTGTTGAAATATGATTAGGATTCACTTGTTAGAACTTGGTGTCGCATTCTACCTCTTCTTTTGTGGGTGCTATGATGTTATGTTCGGGAAAAACCACTTCTTCATCTTCCTCTTTATCCAATCTCTTGCCTTCTTCATTATGGCATTTGGATATGTTGGCACCATTGTTCCCCAGTCCTAGAAGGGCTTGGCATTTCTTCATTCGGCTTCTTCATATCAAAGTGTATTATACTGTTTTCAACATGGTTCTGGCAAATTACGAGCTTGTTAGTGTAAAAGAAAGGATGGTCATTCTTTAAGGTGTTGTTGCATAATCAGAGTCGGTGACTCTAAAGAGTTAGTTTTCTTGTGAATATACTGCAAAGATATATATAAGGAAATTACGGAAGTTCTTCACTTAAAAGGGAAGCATACAGAACAAGAAAGCAGCAATCATGTGGCATTCCTCAGGAGCAAACATCTTTGATTGGATGGATTGTTTATAAGATTTTGTAGTTTTTCTTTCTATTTTTAACCTTTCTTTACATTGTATTTGTTTGAAGAAATAAACAACTTCAAGAAATGGGATAAAGACTTCCATTTTGTATTTCCAATATAAACAAAAATGTTAACGCTGTACCAAAGAAAGTTAATAATTGAATTGGCTTCGTTTAAATCATGAATTGATTTATGGGAAAAAGGACATGAAATGAAATAAGGGTTAATTATGTTTTTTTTACCTAAATTATAACACGATTTTAGTTTTCGTTTTTATCTCAAGATCTTGGTACGTTTGTTGCCTCATTCTCTTGTCCAAGTCTCTTGTCCAAAATTGGTTTCTATTATGTTTTCTCATTTTATCTGATACTGCTATTTAGTTCTACTGTCATGTTTGGGGTATTTTTTAGGGTAGAAACTTCACATCACCACTTGCTTAAAAAGCAAAAGTAGTTACTTATTTTGTTTTTTGTTATCATTTTCCTTATTTCTTATTATGGATTTCTTTGCTCCAGAAATGGTCTTGTTATTTCACTTCCTACTTTTCCAGATAATTACCAAGTATCATATTTAACTTTTCAAATGATGTCTTACTATACATTCTACTAAAAATCACATAAAGAGACCAAATTTTTTGTCAACTATGTTAAGTTTTAAGTGGTAAAAGTTGCTTCTTCATTTACAAATAAGAATGTTTGCTGGATTACATTAATTTAATATCAAAGTCTTTCGGTCCAAACATTAATTGGTTTCAATACAATATCAAATATATTCCGAACCAATTGGAAACAAATTAAATTGAATAAATTCACTTTTATGATTTCCTTTTTTGTGTAAATGTTATCTAAAAATATGAAGTTAATAAACACCATCTATAATGCCCAATTTCACTCTCTTTTCCCTAGTCGAATTACTGTTCATATTTTCATATAAAAAAAATAGTTAATTTGGGAGAAAATCGTACTACTTAAATAACCGAAGGCAAGCTATAATAAGGACCTAAGTTAACTTGTTGTAATATTTTAATATCTAAAAGATTTAAAAGACTTTTAAAATATTTCATAATAAACACAAAGTGGTTTCTTATTCTTTAACTTGTTGTATAATACGGAATAAGTTTTTTTAAATTTATATTGGATTAGACAATCTGTATGTAATGTAAATCTATATTCTAAATTGTATAATCTAAAATGTTTAAAATTAATATATTTGAATTCTGGAATATATAATCAAAAGATCTAGCGACAAAAGTATAGTTTCAGCATGATATAATGTAAATTTTATAAGGAAAATGATACTTTAAACCCTTTCGGTATGAGAGTGCAGAAAGCAAATATTGGGGTGCAGGAAGAAATTGTAAGAGCGTGATGGGTGACTGGGTTATGGATATAAATTGGGCCAAGAGTAGAGCCCACCAACAATAAGAAGAGTTATTTGAGATATGAACAATTCCAGCAGCAACGTGAAGCATTGAGAAGAGTGGTTTTTGCGCGCCATATGATGGTTTTTGGAACTCGTTCTGCTCTTCGCATTCTTCCCAATTCGCACTTCAACAAATTCAATTCCTTCTTCTGCTCCGAGTCACTCACACTCTGCGAATCCGACTCAGAAAACCAGCGTCGCCTTCAAAAGGTTCAAAAACTCGAAGCCTTACTCAACCGCGGTCGCACAATCACCGCACGAAGGTTCCTCAAATCCCTTTTTCTCTCTAAAACCACATTCTCCTCTCTCTCCGAACTCCACGCCCACGTCTCCAAACCCGTCTTTTCGGACACGCTCTTATGGCTCTGCTCCGTTTCCAAAATGCTCGACGAAGCCACCGACTTGTACTTTTCCATGCGAAAAGATGGATTTCTCCCCTCCACGCATTCCGTCAATCGTTTGCTCCGAGCCCTGGTGGCTTCCAGGCATTTCGAGAAAACCCTTTCTGTCTTCGCCGACGTTGTGGATTCTGGTATTCGGCCCGATTTTGTTACTTACGGGAAAGCTGTTGAGGCGGCGGTGATGTTGAAGGACCTCGACAAGGGTTTTGCGCTAGTGAGTTCCATGGAAAAGGAAGGACTGGGTCCTTACGTTTTTACTTATAACTTGATCTTGGGTGGGTTGTGTAAAGTGAGAAGGATCAAGGATGCTCGGAAACTGTTCGATGAAATGATTCAGAGAAATATGGTTCCGACTACTGTTACTTATAACACGCTCATTGATGGATACTGTAAGGTGGGTGAGTTAGAGGAAGCTTTTGGCTTCAAGGAGAGGATGAAGGAACTGAATGTGGAGCGTAATCTCGTCACGTATAATTGCTTGTTAAATGGCCTTTGTGGCTCCGGGCGGGTGGAAGATGCGAGGGAGGTGTTGTTAGAGATGGAGCGCTGTGGTTTTTTGCCTTGTGGGTTTTTGAGTGTTGTGTTTGATGGTCCTTCGAATGGCGCAGGTGATCATGGTTTATTTGATGGAAAAGAAATAAGGATTGATGAGCGAACTTATTGTATTTTGTTGAATGGACTTTGCAGGGTTGGAAGGATTGAAAAGGCTGAAGAGGTTCTGAACAAACTAGTGCATAATGGAGTTACTCCAAGTAACATTTCATATAACATACTTGTGAACGCATATTGTCAAGAGGGTGACATGAAGAAAGCTACGCTGACAATTGAACAAATGGAGGAGCGAGGGATGCAGCCTAACCGCATCACTTTTAATACCCTCATTAGCAAGTTCTGCGAAACTGGGGAGGTGGACCAAGCAGAGACATGGGTTAAGAGGATGATAGAGAAGGATGTTTCCCCCACCGTGGAGACTTATAACTCGTTGATTCATGGTTATGGTCAGAGGGGCAATTTTGTCAGGTCTTTCGAGATTCTCGAGGAAATGGAGAAGGCTGGGATAAAGCCTAATGTCATCAGCTATGGTTCTCTAATAAATAGTCTTTGCAAAGATCGTAAGCTTCTTGATGCTGAGATTATGCTTGCAGATATGATAGGTCGTGGCGTTTCTCCGAATGCAGAAATATATAATATGCTCATTGAAGCTAGTTTCTCACTAAGTAAATTGAAAGATGCTTTCAGATTTTTTAATGAAATGATGCAAGGTGGAATAGATGCAACTCTTGTGACATACAATACGATGATAAATGGACTCGGAAGAAATGGAAGGGTGAAGGAAGCTGAGGATATGTTTCATCAAATGGCAGGCAAGGGCTGTAATCCAAATGTAGTGACATACAATTCCCTGATTTCAGGATATGCCAAGTCATTAAACACCCAGAAATGTATTGAATTGTATGATAGGATGAAGATGGTAGGCATAAAGCCAACAATTGGGACTTTTCATCCTTTGATATGTGCATCCAGGAGGATAGGCATGGCCGAAGTGGAGAGAAGGTTTCAGGAAATGTTACAAATGGATTTGATTCCCGATCGATTTGTATATAATGAAATGATTCACGGTTATGCTGAAGATGGAAATGTTCTGAAGGCAGTGTCTTTGCACCAACAGATGCTTGATCAGGGAGTTGATTCGGACAAGGTGACTTACAATTGCTTGATTCTAGCATATCTTAGAGACGGAAGGGTTTCAGAAATAAAGCATATTGTTGATGATATGAAGGCTAAAGGACTGGTTCCAAAGACTGATACATATAGCATTCTGGTTAAGGGACATTGTGACTTAAAAGATTTCAATGGTGCATACTTTTGGTATAGGGAAATGATTGACGTTGGTTTGCTTTTAAATGCTCGCATTTGTTCCCTGCTAATTTCCGGACTGAGGGAGGAGGGAATGCTGCCGGAGGCCCAAATTGTATCCTCAGAATTGAGTAGCAGAGGTCTGAATAACTAGAAGACTGAATAGGAAAATCCTTGCCCCGTTGTTCAATGCATTATGATTGGAAAAGGACAGGTGCCTAATATCACAAAGTACGTGATACTCTACATTATAAAACTCACTTTTGCTGTTATTACATCTAAGAGGGGATTGTTAAACCCCCTGGCGATGAGACAAAGTTACATACCGGAGAAAGAGGAAATTAAATACAAGCTCAAAATGGTACATGACTAATCCCAATCCTAATTTTTTATACATAATTCTCCGTGGATTTTAGTTATTGATAGTTGAACGTTTGGAAAAGTTTGCTTCAAACTTTGAACACATGAAAATGAATCATGCCTCTTTTTGAGTTTTGCTATAAATAATGACAGTTTATTGAGTGTGAGAGTGTGTATGTATGTGTTTGAGAGAGATAGAGAGAGAGAGAGAGAGAGAGTAGAAATTACTGAATAAATACTTAATTAACACGTTACAATCAGGTTCTTTAACGACACATAATATTTCTGTTTATACAAGTCAGATACATCACCCTTATTATATTGCGGATGCTTGATATTTCTTTATTTGTTCGAACATATAGTGTTTGTTAATTATATCCGCAATCTTTTAGTTAAAAGTTATATGAAGATTAAAGGGTTGGCTCCAACATATATATGCTTTCAAATTTTAGTGGAGCGTATTTTTTTAGTGCAGGGACATGTTTGAGGGAGGTTTTCATCAATATCTACTTGAAAGAAATATCGTGGGTCTTCATCACTTGGTTAAGGATCCTGCAGCTCCTAGCTGATGTCGTTGTTGGTGATTGTTTGTGAGGCTGAAATTTCACCAGTATTTGCCACAAAGAAACAACCGGTAATAAGTTTGTGGCGCAAACAACCGAGGCATGGTGTCGCACTCTTTCCCGAGTATGGCAGACCAGAGATGCCAGAAGTTTCAGCATGAAAGAATAATTCCAGGCTTGTGTTTCACATACCCTAGCACCCTACTTTTTCGTAGTGAAACGGCGTTCAACATTTTTTGTAATGGTTATTTGACTTTTTAAGGATAATATCTGCATAACAAATTTAGCACGAGGTTGGTAGTGCTGACTGATTCCATTGTAGAATTAGTTTATCAAAGTGGAGCTTAACCGCAAAGGTTAACTTTAAAAGGCCTTTGATTGTGCTTATCAGTGGAGGTTGGGTTGTCTTGTAAACATTATTACCGGCAGAGTGATTTATGGGTGAACTGTATTCAATAATCTGTTTATTCAAGTCAATTTTATGTATATCCAACTATGAAAATAATCTCATGTAACATGATTTTGAGAACCTTTAAGATGTCAATTTTATGTTATCTTGTACACGATGAAAAGGAAAAAAACTCTGGATCCGCTTTTACATTAGTATCACTTTTTTCCTCCATCAAATTTACATCATTCCAAAAGACAGCAATTCTTTTACCTCGTAACATTAATAATTTAAAACCTGGGCAAAACTCAGATTGGAAGCAATACCTAGACTGCTTTTATTGACACTTTGTTTCTATTTATCTTAGAAAATCACACAATTACCTCTATAAGAGACTTAGCGGGGATCAGCTTTATTTATTTTAGTTGCACAGTGTTATGCGAGTTTTAGAAAGAAATATTAGCATATAAAGATAATTTGAGGATCAACCACGATTCATTATTGTACATGAAACTGGATGCGGATCCCCTTAAAACTGTATATATAAACACAAAAGTGAGAAGATGAGTCTACTTTAACCTCCGAACCATGATTACCTTACCAAGTAGTACATCTGATTTGAACAAAAAAGTGAAGCTACCTGCACTATGCGAGGTTACTTAGCCAGTGCTGACATGACCTCTACTTTACTAACCATCAAGAGGCACATCAAACAAGTCAAAGCTTAACGATCATTGAAAGCAAATCCAAACTATCCAATAGAACAGCATCCAGATCAAGTATTATTTTCGCTTGCACTCTACCAGGAAGGCCAAAACGTAAGAATCAACAAGAACGCTTCAATCAAATTCTAATTTACTCATTCTTTAAGAAAAACGATAAAAGAAGAGGCTCAAAACCAATCGCAACAAAAGCTCAACACCAGCACAGGGTTCTATTATTACAGGCAGAGATAACACCATTCAGATCTAATTCTTCGACGTTATTAACAAAACCCTAAACCAATTAAAAAAAAGGCTAACTCGTGTGCGAGGAGAAAGCGAAATCCGGATAAGAATTACAAGAACCGAATTCAAAGGACATCGAGAATGTCCTGAGCGCCGCTGAAAGTGAAGGCACCCCCTTCCTCCAAATTGAAGAGCTTCACAACCCCATCCTCGGCCAATAGAGCATAGCGCCTAGACCTAACCCCCAACCCAACGGGCTTGTCGCTGAGATCTAGCTCGCACCCAATGGCTTTCGTGAACGTTCCGTTTCCATCGGACAACAAGAGCACCTCGTCGTTAACCTTGAGGTCCTCCTTCCAAGCCTTCATCACGAAAGCATCGTTCACCGAAATGCATGCAATGGTGTCCACCCCCTTCGCCTTCAGCTCCCCCGACTTCTCCACGAACCCCGGCACGTGCTTCTGTGAGCACGTGGGAGTGAACGCGCCTGGCACCGCGAACAGCACCGCCTTCTTCCCCTTCGTCAACTCCGACACTGTCGTCGTCTTCACCTCTCCATCCGAATCAAGGTAGGAAAAGGTTGCCTCCGGGAGCTTGTCGCCGACGCTGATGGCGGCGGTGATGGTGGAGGAGGAGGAGAATCTGAGGGGCTTGGCATGGCGGCGAACGGGAAGGCGAATAGATATTTTGGACGAGAGGGTTTTGGGAGGGAGGAGAGAGACGGTGGTGGAAGAGATGAGCCTGGAGAATGTGGTTAGAGATGCAGCCATGGTGAATGAGTTGCAGAGAATAGATGACAGTGTGGCAGTTAGTTGGTGAAGAAATGAAATGTGAAAGAATGAATGAATGGTGTGTTGGGTAAGGAAGGGGTAGTAGCGTTGTTGGGTTCAGAGTCCACAATCCTTCATAGGGCTCTTGCGTTGGCCCAAATCTAACTATATTTAACCATTCAAAAAATATCTATTGTGTTCGAATAAATAACTCTACAAAATAAACTACTTTTCTCGTTTTGAAAAATAACTCCCATAGTTCTTACATTTATAAATGCTTTATTTTAACCTCAAACACATACAAATATTCAAATCAATATTTTTTATGCAGGACTAAATCATGCACAATATATCAAGATGGAAATTAAATAAGACAACAAATGTTTCTAAGTACTGTACAGTGACTAGAAAAATTCTACATAAATTGGTAATTTTTAAAAAAGTAAAAGGAAAATGTAAGATGGAAATATATGAGCTGGAGAGTAGCTGTTATCATTTTTTATGATGTTTTACTTGCGAAAGATCCAAGGGCCAATGGATTGGGCCATCCGTCTCCTTCTATTTTTTTGTATCCACTCGAACTCACCGGTTTACAATTTTTCTTCTCTGTTTTTTTGTTTTTGTTTTTTTTAAATAAATATCAGATTAAAACTTATTATAATATTAATTTTCATCATGGCGTGGAAGATCAAAGATAAGGATAATTTATGATATATAAGATATAAGAGGGTGCACGTCTTGTCTTACATATCAGTTTTATAATGTTGAATTAAGTTTAAAGTCTAATTCTTTATATGGAATTAAAATCATGGGTAAAAGTTTATTGTAACGATATTTGTTATTTTTTCAGCTTATTGTATCACTCGGTATTAGAGATTACAAATAATTTCATTTATGAGTATTTTTCAAACCCGTTTCTATTTTGACGAAAAATCTTTGAATTGATTGGATATGGGAAATACTTGAATTTTTCAATTGTGTATGAGACTAAGAATGTACATATCCATCATAATACTCATTCTTGTCATATCACCGTTTCCGTTTAAATTATAAAAATACTCATAATCTATTAAGTAAACTTATATAAAAAATAAGTTGATATGAGTACAAATATGAGTATATATTCGTTAACCAGTAGGAATGAGTATGAGACAAAAATTTTGATACCTGAAAATGTAGATGATTTTTTTTTTCTAAAAATGAGTATAAAATATTAAAACTTGTTCTTCTCAACCATGTTCTTAATCCTATTTGTTATCGAAAAATTTATTATTTGTTGGACAGATAGTTCCATATATTTTATAAGATTAAGTATGATTTAAGATTCACTTCTTAAAATAAATATTAAAAATATTTGTTTAAAAATAAAGATACAAATTAATTAAACAGTTAAGTAGGAATGAAAAAACAAATTAAAAAATTAAGATATATACGATTCCCGTAAACTCAACCCAACCCTTGGACTTATGTGTTTCGATCCTCTTTTTCCGCCTATACTTTTGTATTTGAACATCAGCGTGTCATAACGTTAACTTATTTGTGGTCCTCTAACCAGTCGCCTATATAGCCTTTGTTCATTGTTCTTTTTCCTGTGAATAGAGAACTTTAAGAAAATAATAATTTTAATATTTTATTTTTCATTCTCAGACATTGAATTTTTATTTAAAATATCAAACGCGATCAGTTTTTGTTTAATCCTTATATAAAATTAAAAAAAAATTATGTCAACCAAAGAAAAATTAGTTGCGTTATGAGAAAATAAGAGTGGGAAGAAAAAAACATGCAAAAGAAAACGACGAAATCTTATTTAATTAGTTTTGTCTGAAATTTTCAACGTGAAATTATCTTACTGGATTATTCTGCTACGTTTGGTGTTATTGTATTCACCGATAATTTCTATTGTTTGTTAGAAGAAAGAAAAAAAAAATGAATGAAAATACGTTTCATTCTTTATCTATGTATTTTTTTATATTGTCATTTTTAAAACTTTATTTAATCTCCACGAAAATTTATTTTTCTATTTCTCTTTTAGTTCTTCAAATATTTTTACGTATTTTCGTCATTGAAAAAATTTCATCACTTTTCATCAATGTATCTAGACACGAATCATGAAGCCAATCACATCTGTAATGAAATACAAAATATAAAAATATATAAAAACAGTAACTTTTTTTCACAAGACTAAACGAAAATTGTAAGCAACACAAAAGGTAAATTATGATAAAAAAATATGGCTAGTGAATTAAAGAAGACATTAATAAGGAAGAAAGAGGCGTGTCTAGTGACGGAGAAATGCACGCTATAGTATAGCTCATAGATCATACAAGTTTTCTTTGTTTCTAACTAAAATGATTTAGGATTTGAATAGCAATAAATAAGATTAAATAAATATGAAATAAATTGTACATGTAATACTTTTAATAAATATTGAATAAAATAAATAAATAAGCTTTTGAAATTGGACACGCATGACTGATGACTATGGTCTAAGCATCTTTTGCAACAGGACTGTCAATGGTTCATGGAATATTCCATGTAATATTCGTATTGGTTTGTCCATTTTTTTTCTTTTTCTGAAGAAACTTGTCTTCCTCCTGAATGCTGTTTTGTTATTATTATTTTTTACAATGAAAAATGTATAAAAAAAAAAAACTCTACTATAAGAAGAAGAAAATAAATAATAAAAAGGGATTTTCGATTGAACTATACCCCAAAAATTTTCTGGCATTACACTATACCCCCAAAAAATCCTGGTTTTATATATAATAATATTTCGATTGAACAAATGATATCTAAAATATATAGAAATCAGTCCTCTTCTCCATTTGTTTAAAAGTTATATGTGTATGTATGCCTAATTTTATTAAAATGATATCAAAATATTTTTTTTTTAAGTTTTAGCATTATAATTTTAAAATTTGGCTTTTGTATCCAAGTTAGTGTAATTTTTTCATAATCATCTTTGATAATTAGGATTCAATTTCCTTTCAACTATAAATGTTTATCTCGTGATTTTCAAGTGTTGAATTTATTTAGTGATTTAAATATATATCTTATCTTTATATACAAAGTTCCATCTACTCTATAAGAATATTCTTTTTCACTTTAATATCTATTTGTGGACTTTGTTTATTGGCATAATTAATGTTTCTTTATATTTGCGTATAGTCTTCCTTAATTTGTTGCTTCATTTGAATTATACCTTTACACTCTTATATTCAAATTTTGTTTCAACAAACATATTTTGTATTATAAACTTTAACTATTATACAATTTCAACAAAAAAAAAATATTTTTATTTAAATTATAATTATAAACAAACATTAACGTATACTAATACACAAATCAAAATAATAATTCATATACAAATAATTACATATTACTCTCAAACATCACTACTCAAACACACCATTAAAGTGTTTGAATTTGACTTAAAAATAAAATTAACTTTTGTAGTTGATTGAGCTTCATATAAAAATTAATTTTATTTCTTAATTTTAATAACAAATATTTTATTATAATTGAAATTAATTAAAAATAAATATTGTTTTAAATTGTTCATACCCAAAATTGATTTTGACATTTGAAGTGAAGTTCAATTATACTTCTCACGTCTGCAAAGTGCAATGACCCACCATTCTTGGGTACCAAGTAAACTCCATAGCAAGACAGACAAAGAGTCAAAGAATATGACCAGACCGACAAAATATCCAGGTTTCAGATTTTGTTCATTATTACAATAAAAACTTAAAATAATAAAAAAACACATTCTAAATACTGATGTTTTTTATTTACCGGATATGTTGCCATTTTTTTTATTTATATTTGTTCATACAATTGGGTTTTCAGGACTATTTTAATATATGAAAATACTAACCTTATTTTTTTTTAATTGTTTATTAGATGTAAAAATTGATATTAACTTATCTAGCTTCAGTAGTTCTCAAAGTTAAAAGCAGTCAAATTTGATGTTCTTAGCCTACCTGTTTGAATAGGACTTTGCAATTGTGATGCATGTATGTATCCATCCACCTAATAATTCACCCAAGAGTCCTTTGTTTTCGTGGAGTTTTTTTCACCCATGAAAATATAAATATTGGAATGCATGTTTTAGTGTTTGTTAAAAGATTATAAAAATATTATTTGTAGCTATGTTTTACTCTAAAATAAGCTATATTTCTTTTGATGCAAATTTGTTTCATAATAAGGATTGAATATAAGTTATATTTCACAGAAACTAGTATGCAACCTTTGGTAGTTCTTTTTTTTTTTTTTTTTTTTTTGTGATTTTTTTATACTAAGTTATATTATTTTCACGATAATTAGAGTATAAAAGGAATTTCTTCCTCACATTTTTTGTGTGCGCGCTAACTTTATCTTGCGCATCAAGCAAATTGAAAAGCAAACCACAAAAAGAAATATTTATCTATCTCATTACCAGAATCGCACAATTACTGGTTTGCATGTAGTTATATTTTTTCACTTATTATGATTTTCTAAATGAATAAATCAAAGAAATAAATACACAAAACATTAAAAAAATGCATTTGCAAAAGTAATGTTACAGCTAATAATAAATTAAAAATTTGGCAAAATTAAAATTTCCACAAAATGCGTAATATAACCAGCTTTATTCGAAAAACACATTTATAAAACACTATCGTGTACGTGTACACATTTTTTAAATATGCGTGACATTATATTAGTAGGTGATGATATTGTAATGTTATTAAATTAATATATAAAATAAAATTAGATTTATTAAAAATAAAGTTAAATTTATAAAAAAGAAAAGAGAATAAATGTTGATAAATAGGAAAAAAAAACAGAAATAGACCATTTTATAAAAAGCTTTTAAAATAATGGTCAATTTTTAAAAATTTAATAAATAATTATATTTTAAAAGATAAAATTGAAATTTTGAAATGTGGACACAAAAGAGAAAATCATCTTTATGTATTATTATAGATATTCTACGTTTAGATTAAAATTTGTAGAATTAAATTTGAGTTGAGCTTAAATTTTGAAAAACTGAATTTTCTAAATAGTAAAGTTTGTTTTTAGAAAATTATTTTTCAGATTTTTTTAGTGTGTATATACCCTTTTAAAAATAATTAACTATTCCATTTAGACTTAATATAAACAAAAGAAAAAGATATATAGATTGAAATTTATATCTCACTGTTCTAATTAATGTTATTATTAGAAACACCTCGTGTCTAACAGACCTCATTATAAAAAAGACAACTGGAGAAATCTTAAAATGAAGAATTATAAAGAAATGTAACAATTATTCTTAAGCAATATGAAATTAATTAATATGAAATTAATTAATCATACTTATAGTTAAGTATACAGATATTAACTACACTCGTAGTTAAGTATAGAGACGGAATATAATTTCTAAGCCCCTGTTTACTTTATTTAATTTAAGAAAAAGTAGAGAATAAGAATCAAACACAAAGAAAGTACGAAAAAAAAAGGAAAAAAAAACATATCACTTAGATTTGCATAAGAAAAATCATATACTTTAAAATTAATTAATTATATCATAAATATTCTATTAAGATTATACTATTAACATTTTATTAATATTTAAATTATTGTTTTCTTCTACCAATTTAAGAAGAAGAAGAGAAAAAGAAACAAACATAAAAGTTAAAGTAAACAAAAAAAGAAAAGAAACGAAAAAGCACCAGTAAATAGTAAATTTTTCACACAAATAAAAAGATATTTATATAATCCATTTTACCAATTATGTTATACCATAAATATTTAATTTTCTTTCTATCTTTCACTCCAGACATTCAATCCAACAAACTTTGTGCCTGTCTTAAAAAACAACTAAGAATGATTTGTCTATGACAAAAGATTGAAATTTTAGTTCACTGAGAAACACGATGAAAGATTAATGTCTGAACTTGAAACATGAGATCTAATTCATTTACAATAAACGTAAAAAAGGTTAAATGCAATGAACAATTAAGGTGTCAAAAAGTTGTTTTTCCTTAAAGTGACATGTGACTAACGAGACAAATCACAGGAAGTTTAAGCTCGGTAAACCTAAAAGTGAGTGAGCCATAGTTGGGACTGGGAGATATAAATAAACCCACACACCACTCAGGCCTCTCCTCAAACTCTACCTCTTCTTCCCAACAACTCACTCCAGATCTCACTCGAAGCGCAATCCATGGCAACCATCGTGAGCATCAAGGCCCGTCAGATCTTCGACAGTCGTGGCAATCCAACCGTCGAGGTTCGCTTCCTCCCCCTCATCTCCTCTTCCATTTCGATACGTCCAATGTTTCTGTACCATATTCACTTTTCCGCTTAATTTTTCCGTTATTACAGTTTTAATCCATCTCGGTATTTTATTTATTATTTATTTTCGGATATTTTAAAATCCGCACAGCTTGTTTGTTTTTTTCTGTTTTTTTTTTCATGGCTTAATTTGAATCTGACGAGATAGAGCGTTGGTTTGTTATGAGAAAGTTTTCTGATGTGATGGATGGTTGTTATGTTAGGTTGATTTGTCATGCTCCGATGGTACTTTTGCTAGAGCTGCTGTTCCAAGTGGTGCATCCACTGGTATAGTTCACTCATTTCTCTCAACTACGATTTGTCACTGCAAAGTTTTTGGTGTCGTTTTCCTACAAAGTTCCAATAAAAAAGAACGTTATGATTTCATAGTGTTTTTGTAGTACGGTACAGCGTTCTCTTTGGGGCAGCTTCCATTTTTTTTTTCACTTATGTACAACCCATGTATTGTTGGTGGCTTGCGTGTTCGAAATATCGCTGAGACCTATTTTTTTCTTTTTAAACTTTGACAGGGATTTACGAGGCACTTGAATTGAGAGATGGCGGATCCGACTACCTCGGAAAGGGTGTATCAAAGGTGAGTCTTATGTTAGTGTACTAAATAGTGTGAAGGGGTTGTCTTGTTAGATTGATCTATTCGTGTGATTTTTACCTGGTCTTTTTTACACGTGCAGGCTGTTGACAACGTGAACAGCATTATTGCCCCTGCATTGATTGGCAAGGTTGGTTCAGTTTATTTTACGATTTACTGTAATGTTGTTGCTAAAGAAACTTTTGCATAAGTTAGGACTTGCTCATTATGCGGCTAATTGTAGTTGAGTACATACGAACCTGTAACATGGAAGTTCAGTTCTATTGCTAAAGGTTGTTTAGCTTGATTTAATTTTTATTTTGCTATTTTGTGATAATGAACAGGACCCAACTCAGCAGACAGCTATTGACAACTTAATGGTTCAACAGCTTGATGGAACTGTTAACGAATGGGGTTGGTGCAAGCAAAAGGTGCGTAGCTGAGTATATTTGGAAATTTGCATTTTTTTTTGTGATTCATATAATTCTAATGCAATTTTCGTTGCTGTTTTAGCTTGGAGCAAATGCCATATTGGCAGTGTCTCTTGCAGTCTGCAAAGCTGGTGCCAGTGTCCTTAAAATTCCTCTTTACAAGGTAATTATTCGTGAACTGTGGTATTTAATCATCTTAGATGTAATTGATTCTTCAGATCCCTTGTGTAACTGAAGTTGTCCTGAAAGTATGTGATATGTCTAAAGACAAAATAAAAATATCTGCTACTGTGATGGCTTCTTTATAATCCATTTAAATTTTATGAAATCCAGTGTTCAAGATTGACCAGATAGCTGTGTTATTTTACCATCAGATTGTTTACAATTATTCTTTTACAAAGTTACAATCTTTATTTGATTGGGGTCTTCTGTTGTTTTCGTATATCTGACATGGCATTCCATTCTTTTGGTGCAGCATATTGCAAACCTTGCTGGTAACAAAAAGTTGGTTTTGCCTGTTCCTGCTTTCAACGTCATTAATGGTGGATCACATGCTGGAAACAAGCTCGCTATGCAGGTATGATTTCAGACACCTTTTTCTGTCTGTGTGAGAGATGAAGCAAGACATCTTTCTGATATTTATGACATACTATGAATATGCAGGAGTTTATGGTTCTTCCCGTGGGAGCTTCCTCTTTCAAGGAAGCCATGAAGATGGGCGTAGAAGTATATCACAATTTGAAGGTTAGTTTGCATGTTACATCCATTAACTTTTTCTCATATGTATTTTTAAAACTTTGCCAGAGGTGCATGCTCTAAGAACACTGTTTAAGGTATAATCAATGATTCTTGATTTCACTATATTTAGGTTAAAATCTAAAATAATTAACTCTGCTAATTAAAATAATATAAATTCATAAGTCTTGTACAATTGTAGTTGATTTTGATAAATGAATTCTGTCTTAATAATTATTAATGCAATTTTATTTTATTTAGAGGACAGAAATGTCTATAAGTGTTATACAACTGTAATTGATGATTTATTTAATGTACACAAAAATAAAAAATTATTATATAATAAAATAATTTTAGATGTTTAACGCTTTATTACTTGATTGTTGATATACCATGTTGCTTAATTTTTTTTTTTTAATTTTCGTTTGTTGCTTTCTGTGTTAATTTAAGCTTTTTTAACTACTTTAAAAGTATTTTATTAAGAATTATTTTATGCATCAAATAAATTATCAATTACAACTATATAACACTAATGAATATTTTTGTGTCCTCTAAATAAAATAAAACTGCATTAATGATTATTGAGGTAAGAATTCCTTTATTGTTATAGTTAATTATGAAGTTTTGTAAAATTCAATGTTTATTAATTATTTTTAACAAGTGCCACGCCCTGTTAGCAGGTCCCTTAAAGTTATCATTACACCTTATGCCTGGTGTATATCCTGTGAATGTTTTCATGCTGCGATGGTTTGTCAACTTGATTGTAGATCGGTGCTACTTTGTCATAGTTATTTACGAAGTGTTACACTCATTTTATTTCAGTCTGTGATTAAGAAGAAATACGGCCAAGATGCAGTAAATGTTGGTGACGAAGGTGGCTTTGCTCCAAACATTCAGGTCAACGATGATTTTTAACTCGTTTCTTTTTATGCATGGAAGTCTGGTACCAGCTCATCCTTTTGGCTAGTAACTGATAAGCTCTTTTGATTGTTCAGGAAAACAAGGAAGGTTTGGAATTGCTCAAAACTGCCATTGCCAAAGCTGGCTACACAGGCAAAGTTAGTATTTCTCTCTCTTCAAAATTCTGTCTATGGTGCTTGGCTTTTCAGTTGTCTTCTTTTACACAACCTTGAAAATTGCTATTATGTTCTTAGGTTGTCATTGGAATGGATGTTGCTGCTTCCGAATTCTACAAGGAGGACAAAACATACGATTTGAACTTCAAGGAAGATGTGAGCTCTTTGTTATTTAGCTTATTATTGCAACTGTTTTGGAAAGTGATAAAAACCAGACATCTAATTACAAGCAAATGTGAATAATCCCAAATTAAGGAAACATGCATAGCAAAGAGTGTTGGACATTCAATGGAAACAATATTAAATAAATGGATGGACTATACATACATAAATGGATGGACTGTATGAAGAAATATTATATTAAATATATAAAAATATTGATACCATTCTTACATATTTACATCTAGATTCATTATTTCTTGGCCTTTTCTGTTTGACCTGCAGAACAACGATGGCTCACAGAAGATATCTGGCGATGCTTTGAAAGATCTGTACAAATCATTTGTGTCAGAGTACCCAATTGTGTCAATTGAGGATCCTTTTGACCAGGATGACTGGGAGCACTATGCTAAGCTGACTGCTGAGGTTGGAACCAACGTACAAATTGTTGGTGATGATCTGTTGGTTACCAACCCCAAGGTTTGTTGTTTGATCAAACAAAACTTCTCCCAAAAAATGTCTTCATTCTGTTGGAGAGCCCCCGAAGGATTTTCCTTTGACTTTTTTCTTTTTGCATTTTGTGTACACAGAGGGTTCAGAAAGCAATCGATACCAAAGCATGCAATGCTCTTCTCCTCAAGGTACTCTTATTCTATTCATAAAATTTCATGTGAAAAGTTATTTGAACTGAGTAGATGTATATAAGAACCATATTTGACACAAATCTGAAATGAACAGGTCAATCAAATTGGTTCTGTGACCGAGAGTATTGAAGCTGTTAGGATGTCCAAAAAAGCTGGATGGGGTGTCATGGCCAGTCACAGAAGGTTTGCATCTGTTTTTAAATCCTACAACTGTAAGATCTTCAGTAGGTTTGGCCAATCACAGAACAGTCGCAGATGACAGCTGTGAAATGTGCAACAAATCCTACGGCTGTAAGATCTTTAACCAGCTAACCGAATTCTATATACTCATCCTTATATTTTGGTTGCAGTGGAGAAACCGAGGATACCTTCATTGCTGACCTTTCTGTTGGTTTGGCAACGGTATATTGTCTTTGTTTAATTAATTAAACTTTTGTGTTATTATCACTCCATTGATGAAGTCCACCATATTAATGTTTCCTTTCCATCAACAGGGTCAAATTAAGACTGGAGCTCCATGCAGGTCAGAGCGTCTTGCCAAATATAACCAGGTTAGTGTTGTTCATTCTTTGTACTAGTTTCAGTCTTAATTGTTAAGTCTTTTTTGTAAACTTTGAGCGCTCTTTGCAGCTCTTGAGAATTGAGGAGGAGCTTGGTGCTGAAGCAGTGTATGCTGGAGCTAACTTCCGTACCCCTGTGGAACCATACTAGAGTTTTGAAGTGGAAAAACCTGGAGACCCAGAGTTTTGAGCAGTGAGATTTGGCCTCGCGGTTTCAGTTGTGATGAATAAGTTAGTTAGAATAATTGTCGGCATAAAGACCTTGTCAATAATTTTGAGTTGTGATTCACAGAGCTGATAGTTCTGTGTTTAAACTTTAAAAGATGTTTTTAATCATATTTAGCTTTAATACTTGATGCCTACTTTCAGTTTAGTTCCAATTTTACGGGTTATCTTGCCACGTTAATTTCCTTTTCCCTTGATCCGTGATATAGCAGCAATTTCTTTGGATGACGATGTAGTGCATAAGTGTCCTTATGCCAAGCCGCGAAGGACGTTGACACATTTGCAGTGTCATATTCTTGTGGGTCTTTAAATAAAATCGTGGGATTTTATAGCATAATAGTGCATCACCTTTCCATGGCTTCCCGAATCTGTTTCCAAATCTTTGTGGTCCATTCATGATGGTCTCCAAGGGCTCCCTGTGGGCGGGTTATTTGGAAAATGATGCCCAAAGTTTCCAACTTTAATAAAGCAAAGTTCTCACTGACGAATAAGGCAAAATATGAAACTGATGACTTGAAAGTGATGCCCAGTTTTTCTGACTCTGGCTCTTGTATGCCGCGTAAATTTTTCATTTTTACTCCAAAATTTAGACATACACTTAGAATAACTTTTAACCATATCATCTTTATACGTATTAAAATTCATTCATAGCTATTTACATGTATCAAAGTTGTAATCAGATGACTGAAATAAATGTTACTTGATCAGCTTTTAGGAGATTCTGTTAAAAGATAAAGATATGTACAATTGACTATGATATAGAGTTTATATATTTTTGGAACAAATAAGCTTTATGTCATCCACTTCGGGCTGTTGATTCCTACACCCCATCACATTTTTTTCTTGACCCCATCAAAGCCCCTTCCGAAAAATAATTTCCGTAATCGGGGAAAGTAATTGCTTTCCGAAAAAAAAAATCCGGAACTGTCTATTGGGAAGTGATAGGGTGGTGGAAGAGTTTTGGTAGGGTGCAGAAAGATTTTGTCTCAACTTAGTCTATTTACCGAGACCATTCCTAGGCCCAATAAAATTGAACCCCAGCCTAATATAAACCCATTATACTGTATTATAATATATGTATTTGGTTTGATGAGATACAAAATTAATAAAAAATCATCTCAAATAGTTAAATATATTTTATTGATTTAAGTGGTAAATAATTTTTTTCCTCACATAGGATTTTAAAGTGAAGCAATTCTGAATAACAAAAAAAGGTGTCAAGAAAATACAACACTAGCAAAAATGAGAAAGACACTCTTCAATAAATAAAAAGAAAAAATCATAAGAATATAACACTTAAATGTTACAAAAATGTTTCACTATAATTTCTGATAAAAATATTACATTTGTTATTTTCTTTAAGCAATGTGTTTTTTATTTAAGTAAGGAAAGGAAAATATATTATGAAGTGCGTGACAAGGCCCCAACACACATCTGAACCTTCTGTCCCGATAATGATAAACTCAACCGATGCCGACTTTCCACGGAGAAAAATAATGTTTTTTTATTTTTCTTGAGAAAAGTAGAGGAGATTTTCCAGTTCCAAAAAAAAATCCTATAAATGGTTAAAAAGCTCAGACAATTCACATGTTTGGCCTAATGAGCATTTGTGTAATAAAAGCTGCCTGTAATAATCCTCGTATCAAACAAACAAGTGAGTAGCGTACATATTTTTCAAACATTAGTTTTCTTTTAATTAAAATTATGTCTACCAATTAAGAAAATTATGTTCAAAATTTAAGTTTAAAATAAATTAATGAAATATTATAAAAATTGAATAAACTGATTTGAAAAAGAAAAACACAAATCTTCCGTGTAATAGGCAACATGCGAATGAACTGATGCAGAATAGTTTAATCGACTAGAAATTTCGATTTTTTTTTTTAAAGCAAACTTAAAACAAATTAATGTAATAATTAAAAAAAAAAAAAAAGAAAGAGAGAGGAGAGAAGAG
>Ga0214543_1000642_pt1 | contig 60584 bp, 40 predicted proteins | sample CNSS2metaG_FD_160094 | JGI IMG/M metagenome (GOLD analysis project Ga0214543, IMG submission 160094) | Root nodule microbial communities from cowpea collected in UCLA plant growth center, Los Angeles, California, USA - CNSS2 | ecosystem: Host-associated > Plants > Roots > Nodule | place: USA...
TAGCAAGAAAATAAGAAAAGGGGTTTTGTTTTCATTTTGGTTTTTCTCTTCATCCATTTCTCACTCTCACACTTCTCTCTCGCTCGCACACACTCAGATTCAGGTTTCAACACTTCTTTTCTCTCTCTTTCGCAGCTTAGGTTTCTCTATTATCTGAATCTTTGATTTCTCTTCAATTATTCAATCCACACGCTCCCTTGTAACCTAAATAATTGTCTATCTGCGATTTCTTTCAGCAATTCTTTGATTCTTCTCATGGCTTCAGATTCCAAAAAGGATTTTCCTGCTGGTACGTTTTCTTTTCTAGATGCGATGAGGAGTAATGATGTTATTGTTTTGTAGGGATTTTTGTCTTATCTGATACAAATTCAATCGCATGTCTTATCTATTTTTTTTTTATTGAATTGGTATTGGAAAAGATAATTTTTTCTAAATTAACAAAGTTTACTACCATGTTGATCTCATTTTATGCTTGTTTGTCACCGGTAGAGAAGATAACTTTGGGTTTATGGTCTTTTGCTGGTTGGATTGAATGAGTTTGTTGTTTTGGAATTACTTAATTATTCTCATGTGTGACTAATACATGTGTTTATATTTATATATGAAGTATGAGTATGAATATTTAGTGCATGGAATTTTTCCCCTTTATACTTTGCTTTGGTTACACTGCATGAAGCTTTCTTTTTTACTTTTTTATTTTTTTATTTTTTATGTTCAATAAGGTTTCCTACTGCCATCAATATGCTCAGAGAATAAAGTTTAGTTATGTATTTATTTGTCTGAATTCATGGTTTTCCTACTTGTTATTTTCGATTCTTCTCCTTGTAATCAGAACAATAAGGGAAAATTGTTTACCAATTTGTGGTTCCTTCTGATTCCTTCCATCTTATTTGCTGTTGGAAAAAAAAAAGTTTGGATTTTTGTGTAGGCATGGCAAAGAGTAAGGAAAATGTTCTGATAATTTGAAGTTGCACTGTCATGTAAAAGTACTTGCTGTATGAAGTTTTGCTTAATGAATCCTTATTGCTCTTATCAGCGTGGGTAAATCTGCACTACACTGTGTTGCGTCGAATTTATGATTTATGATTTTGGAGTTTAGATTGATTACCCTTTCCTTGTAGAGTAGGCCGTTATTTGAAAGTTTCAGTTTACTATCTGCTTACTGGTGTCTTCTATGTTTGACTTATTCTTTATGTGATTCGTTTCACTTCTGTCTCCCTTTATATTTATTCTACTTTTAGTGCTAGAGATTTAGCATAGCTGGAATGGATTTTTGAACACTTGAAAGTGCATTAGTTTCACATATGTTGGGATTTTTTTAGATGACAAAGCTGGTACAGCAGAGAATAAAACTATCAAAGAAGAAACATCATCTAAAGATTCTCCAGCAGGACAAAGAGCTGCTTCTGAACCTGCAGCTGGGTTTCCAAACAACCCTTTTGATTTCTCGGGGATGGCCGGTCTGCTCAATGTAAATCAGTATCTCTGTTTTGATTTTTCTTATCTGTATTATGTGTATGTCTGGTATAATTCTATTTCTTAATAACTGTGGCATGTTAATTGTTAATGATGTTGATCCTTTTCTTCCCTTCTTTTTTGATTTTCACTCTCAAGGGAAACTTGTTTGTTTCTTAGATATTTAGAGTTGGCTTCAGTTTCAAATCTACTGTGACATTTCTTCATATTGGCATCTTAATGCTTAATTATTAAATGCACAGGATCCAAGTATCAAGGAATTGGCTGAACAGATAGCAAAAGATCCATCATTCAATCAGATGGCTGAACAGCTTCAGAAAACTTTTCAAGGAGCTCCACAGGATGGTGTCCCCAACTTTGATAACCAACAATATTTTTCAACCATGCAACAGGTTATGCAGAATCCTAATTTCATGAACATGGCCGAGCGCCTGGGTAATGCATTGATGCAGGTAACTATTTTGTAAACTTCTTCCTTATATTTGTTTTTCACTAACTTTTACCAGTTGATTGAATATAGATGCTGTTTATGACAGGATCCATCTATGTCTGCCATGCTTGAAAATTTTGCTAATCCATCAAATAAAGACCAGCTTGAAGAAAGAATGGCACGCATCAAGGAGGATCCATCACTGAAACACATTTTGGAGGAGATAGAAACTGGTGGTCCTGCTGCTATGATGAGGTTTAGAAAAGCTAAAAATATCTTTTTGTTGTCTCACTGTTTTGGGCATTTCCATATTTTTTACCGTGATATGTTATGTCAATTAGCCTCTGAAGTGGTTCTCTTTATTTTAGGTACTGGAATGATGAAAATGTTTTGCGGAAGTTGGGACAGGCAATGGGTCTTGCAAATTCTGGAGATGCAGGTGCCACTGCTGAACATTCTGGGGTAGATGAGACAGAAGATTTGGGAAATGAAGATGAATCAATTGTTCATCATACTGCTAGTGTTGGTGATGTGGAGGTGAGATATAACAAAATATTTTCTACATGCATATGCTCTTAAATCTCTCTTTTGAAAGAAATCTTGAATTTACTTTATGATTGAAAAGTTGAAGTTATTCTGATGATACAATAAAGGACAAATAAACTCCCTTGGAAGTTGAGATTAAGATCCCCCTAACTTCATATATATTTTTTGGAGAGCCGAGCTTGGTAATATTCTTCATCACTTCTCACAAGTTTGCCGGTCACTAAAGTGTCTTTTTCTGGAATTGTGCATTAAGTTTTATTGTTGTTATTTGGAATTATACCTTCATCTGTTCTGATATTATTTTAATTCAATGGCTTTATGGAGTAGGATATCTAGTTATATTTGTGAAATAAAGCCATTGTCTTTATTTTCATTGGGTATGCTTTTGAAATGTTTGAGAGCTAAAATTTTAGACATATCTTTAGGGATTGAAAGCTGCACTAGCCTCTGGTGCTGACAAGGATGAAGAAGATGCAGAGGGAAGAACTGCTTTGCATTTTGCCTGTGGATATGGCGAGGTATGCTAATATTTGCATTTTTTGTGTAGATTCTAAGTAGCTTTTTCTAATAATACCTGTTTGACATGGTGTTCATAACCTTTCAGGTGAAGTGTGCTCAAATTCTCCTTGAGGCTGGAGCAAAAGTGGATGCTTTGGACAAGAATAAGAACACTGCTCTCCATTACGCAGCAGGTTATGGCAGAAAGGACTGTGTGGCCCTTCTGCTTGAAAATGGTGCTGCAGTGTAAGTAGTAGTATTTTCCATGAATCCAGATTCTCTACTGAGTTTTTTGGTGCTGTCATCTGCTATGCTTTCAAAATACACTGATGTAGGTACTTTAAGAATCTTTTTAATATATTTTAAACATCAAAATCAGTATCCATCAGTATATTTTGAAAACACAGCAAAAGAACAACAAAAGAGAATCCAAAGCATAAACATCAAAATCGTTTCAATGATTTATTGTTCATCCTTTGTTGTTGAATTTGCAGTACTCTGCAGAATATGGACGGAAAAACTCCTATAGATGTTGCGAAGCTAAACAATCAAAATGAAGTCCTGAAGCTACTTGAGAAAGATGCTTTTCTGTAGAGGGGAAACTGAGGGGAAGAAGGGCATCATGACTTCTTTATTTCTTTCTCTTTTGGTTTCTTCCAACCCTTTAGTGTGTTGAACTAAATTCGATGAACGTTGTTGGATGTGAGTCACCATAGAATTTGTCATCTATGTTCTTGTAAGGCATTGATTGTTACATTGCATGATTTTGAAGCTCAGTTCCGTTATAATTATTTTTTTTCATGTTTCAATTTTACTGTTACGATATTACCTGGTGCCAGAAATAGTTCGAATGAGAATAAAAGGCAAGTTGAAAACACAAGACAAGGTGTAGACAAGGTGTGTAGATTTTGAAAAGTGATTCAAAGGATCGAAGCATCATCTGTTTTTATACCAGTCTTAGATAATTCTTAACATGGTATTTTCAGTTAAAAATCATGAAAGTTATTCTCATTTAGTTTAGGATAATGATATTTTAACTTATTTTTTGATTTATTTTTAACTTATTACTTCAATTATTACTAGATCATCTATTTTGATTCTTTTTAGTATGTGATGTGATGATTAAAGTGGTGGATTAAAAATAGATAAAAAAAGTGAGTTAAAGTATAATTGTCCTTTATTTTAGTTTATATGTAGACATCCTAGTTTTAGTATATGTTTGAGTTGATTTTTTTTCCTATTATTGTGGAGGTGCAGTTAGTAAGAGTGGGGTTACAGGAAGTAATAGCCAAAAGTCACATGGGACTTTTTTTCAAAAAGATTTGAGAAAGATATTAATACTATATTCAAGAATACGTGATAGTAAGGTATAAGTTTGATGACTACATGTTGACTTAAAATTAGATTTATTTTAGTGATTCAAAATTAAAGAACGTTTTCATAGAAGGAGAAAACTCCATCTCATTCAATTCATAAGAGGGAAATAAATTCTAAAAAGCTTTTGATCTCACTTGAAATAAATTTTTAGTAACCATCACAGGGGTTAAGCCTAAGAAACTAACCTGGTAAATATAAAAACTTTATTATATTAAAATTAAGTATCAAAATTCATGATAGGTAACAAAATTCCTCAATCGACTTTTCAGTCCGAAATCCGAGCAATCCATCAAATAAATTTTAAATAGATAATATCTTATAAATGCGATGATCGTTTCTAATGATGTTGTCGGACCGGTTTGAGTTTGTTAGAATAGTTCACATCTCAAGTATTAAGTATTGAACTCATTTTCTAAAATATTTTTGCTTCTTTTAGCTCTTGCAACTTGTAAATGGGTCTTCAATCCTTTGTAAAGGAACTTGGAATTTATGCAACCTTGTTAAATTTCTATTATTTGAATTTATAAATGTAATACTGATTTTATATTTACCTTGAAGATCGATTTTGCAATTTTCTGAAGGACCCAAATATGTTCTGTTTGTGGCATTATCTTTAGGAAAACAGTGCAATGTGTCACTTAAAAAAATCACACTACATTAAAAATAAAATCCATGCCATTTTGAATCTTAACAAACATAGAATGAGATCGTGCAAATCAAAAGCATCACGAACTTTTCAACTATTGTATTGGTTCCTTTGCCCTGCTTTGTATTGCTATTTCTGTATTCATATATGATAGAGATGGATATGAAATTTTACTTCAGGGACAAGAATGAGTATAGTCAAACTTTGCACCATCTCAACTCATTGTCATCATTAATTTTAAGTGTTGAGTGGTCATAATTAGCTTGAATTAGTGTACTTTGCAAGTTGGTATGAAAAATAAATTTATAGTAATATTTAAAACTTATTAGATAGATTATAATTAGTTTGTTTTTATGATGTATCTAAATATGATCTATGCTATTTAATAGTTTTTTTTTTTTGCATTGCTTGATTATTGAGTTGGCTGCTTATTGTTGAGATAGAACAATGTTGTTCAAGCACCATTTTTGTCACTTAAGTGGTAATACATTGTTTAAGTTGTGATTTGAAGTTTGAGATATACAAATACTGAGATAATTATCTTTCTTTAAAACCTTCATTGCGCAAGATGATACAAGTGGTTGCTTAAGCGTTTAAGAGTCAAGAATTTGAGATAGTTTTTGGAAGTTTATGACATGAGAAATAAATTACATCACTCAAATGATGACATGTCAACACTAGTCTTCTCCATCACTTAAAATATCCATTGATTGAAGAAGAAAAATTATGATGGATAAACATGAAATAGATGATAAGTTTCTTCCATGGGATAGTTTCAAAGAGATATTTCTAGAAGAATATTTTCTTAATAGTATAATGTATGCAAAAACGGGTGTAGTTGATGTAGTTAGAGTATGATAATTTGTTATGCAATAGCCACATTTTATACCAAAGCCATTTAAGAGGCAAATTGAGAATGGATTGAAGGAATAAATTAAGATATTTGTTAATGAATTTCTTACTTTATTGAAAAACCCAAATTAGTTGAAGGTCTTAATAACAATTACGAAGTGGTTCGATTATCTTTCAATGAGTGTTCTAACAACAATAAAAAATATGATAAAAATAAGTCTTCTTTCAAACCACAATCTTCTTCAATGAATTTATAAAGGATTGATAATATTAGGAATATGAAATAAAGTGTAAACACAATAATATAAGAGCTATGACAAATTAAGAAATGTAATTCAAACACAATTTAATTACAAGGATACTTAGTAAATATATACAACATTTGAAAGAGTATTAGACCATATATATAAAAATACAAACACTCACATCACAATCATAAAGGTAAGTAGAAATATTTGAAGATATTAGAATCAAAGAATGGCACATCCCCCACCTCCACTTCCACCCCTACTCGTGTTTCTTTTATTTGCCTCTTGAAGATCCCATTTCAGTTTCTGGATTTCTTCATTTGATGTAGCTTGGACTGATTTATAATTTTGCTCTGCCTTAACTCTAGCAACCTTCTCTTCTTCTAACATTTTCATAAGTTTTGCAATCTCTTCCTTCAACTTTGATTCAATCTATATATTAAAATAAAATTACTATAAGAAAGTGATCATATGTTTAACCTTCAAGTAAACAAGAAGGTATAATGTATAATAATGATGTACCATATTAGTCATTCGTTTAAGCTCGTCATCATATCTTTTTTGCAATTGCATTTTAATTCCCAATGTTTCTGCCTTTTCAGTTTCAGTTGCTTTCTCCTGCAGTAAGTGATGAACTCGTAACTCACTCATATTATATATTATTTACCAAAATCTCATTATTTCGTAAATGCTTTCAACATTTATAAAAATTTCACCTTCAATCTTCTGAACAACTCATTTGTAAAGGGTTGTCCAACATTATGTGACATAACTACATTCACCAGATTGAGAAGTTGTTGAACCTGTTCCAATTGCTTACTTTTGTCCTTAGTCCTATTATTGAAAAGTACTTTACGATTGCCACATAAAGTGAGTATGTCCTACAATAACGTTCAACATCCATCATGATTAACATAATCTGATAGTTAATTATGGACTTCAATACAATTATAGGTTCTCAATACTCCAACACATCAAAGAGATTGTATTCAAATTTTCATTCAACAAGATACAATACCACGAGTTTATTTAAATATAAAAACATAATTTGAATTTATACAAAGTTTAACAAATTAAGTCTATTAATGTATAGTTATTTTAAACGTAATATGTGTTTATTTTTCCAACATGATTAACGATATAAATTTTACTAAAAGTCATATTACATTAACAAAATGATAAACGTTTTATGGGCAATCAATATACCATATCATAAAATTATATATATGTATATATATTATATTTTATATATATATATATATATATATATATATATATATATATATAACTATTTAGTTTAAATACATAGTTATTTATATTTATAGATTTTATTTCCCTCCATAATAATAATTTGTATTTGTTAATTAAACTCATCATAACAAGTTACCTGGAGAGATTGTGGACAGTTACTACCTAAATAATCATCAAGTGTCTCCTCAGTTTCTTCTAATTCATCTCCTCCCGTGAATACCACAATCATGTAATCAACAATTTTGTGTCCAAATAAAGCTTGTAAGGTAAGAAAAGTAGCTTGTTCTTCTTCAGAAAAACGAGTTCTAATAGAAAACACCAAAACAATTGCATGAATTCCATCTTTGGCCAAATCAATACATTTGACTATTTCTCCTCCAGCAGAATTAGTTCCATCAAATAAGCCTACAAAATTTGTTAAGTTTTAGATTCATAAATAAATATATTTTTCCTACAAATATAATTGCTCTTTATTCTAATCCTACTAGTTTTTATTTAATTTGTTTTATGTTCATTATACAAATAGAAATTGTTATATTTTTGCAAAAACACAATTGCATGCAATAAAAACCAAATTATATTCACAGATATTAGGACATGAAATAGTAAGATGAAAAGGAAACATTTTGAAACATTTTGTGAATGGAATATTGAGACAAAGACCAAAACATGTAATAATAAATTTTGAAAGAATAGGAGAGTAAAGATGAAAAATTATGAGAGATAAACACGTAAACCATATACTTTTAGAAACTTGAATATTAATTATTAAATTTGTATATGATATAATTTGAAGGAGCAAAGACATGAATTTAATTCAAACTAAATGTCGACAAAGTTAAGATGGTTCACCTGGAGTGTCAATAACATTAATAATTGGTCCGTCTTTTATAGCAGTTGTTTGCAACTCACAAACACTTGTTACACCAGATGAGCTCATCCTTGACTTGAAGGCTTTCCTTCCAAGAATATTATTTCCTGTTGCACTTTTTCCATTACCGGTACGTCCAACTAAAACTAGCGTCTTCACCTCATTAGACAAGGAAGCTTTTCCCATTATAGTAAATTTGGATTAACACTACAAAAAAATGTTTTAATTAGAAATATATGACCAAAATAACAAACATGGATTCTACGGACAATAAATGAGGAAAAATATTTAGAAAAGATATAAGTTTTGAAATATGAAGTGTGCCTCAAATCAACAAGTAATTATTTTAAATTAAGTTACATCATTGAGTTAAATGTAATTTGTTGAAGAAAATGATTTCATGCCTACAAATATTTTGAAGAAACTCTTGTATGTGATGTAAAATCGCAATGCACAAACTAAAATGAAGATGATAAAATATATGTAAAAGATTATTTAAAATTAAATGATATGATTAGATAAAATGTTTAACTATGAAAACTATTTTATACCAAAAAAAAGGCACATAAAAAGAATCAAACATCTAATAAGTAAAATCAAAGTGTGTTTGAATATAACAAGAAAATAATATGCCTAAACTAAAGGTATGAGAAAAGAATAAATAAGACCACTCCAAAGGATATGTTACTAACAAAAGAAAAGTAAATTCTCTTATGAAGATAGACTTAAGAAAACACGAAATCCAATAAATAAAAGTTTTTAAAGATTTCATGTTAGATTTGCATATAAATTTTTTCATCTGTCGGAATGATTTAATATATATATATATATATATATATATATATATATTTTTTTTTTTCTTTTATGACATGTTAATTACAAGAAAATGAATACTTTTAACTAACATATTTATTTAGAGATGACAATGGTTAACCACACTCTTCTCTTCTCTTTCATAATCCAATACAATTTTTTTATTTATTTCTCATTTATGCATTTTCCCCAAAACCTTTTGGCCTCTAATATTTGAGAGTTGGAACCTTCTCTCTCAATTAACCCATATCATTACCAATGTTACTTAACTCCTTCATCTAGAACAATGTCACAATTTAGAAGTTTGAGTTAAATTTTTTCATCATTAATGGATAAAATATAGTAAGATGTTGTTTTAGAAAAAATCATTGGTGATAACACTACACATCATCTTCTAAAACAAATTTTGCTCATGCAATCCTAAAACAAAATTTAAGAAATATCACCATCATAAACTTAAAATTTGAGTAAACGAAAAAAAAAGACAAAAAATAATCAAGGAAAGACAACATTGATAACAACAAAAAGAAAAATCGTTGTTAGAATTGTCATCAATAATGATGTTCCAATAGCGAAAGTAGAAGAGTTGAGATTGTACTATTACACATAAACTCTATCACACAATTTAGGAAAATCAAGTTGAAAAAGGGGTTAATAACGAAATTTGTAGTTCAACCAAATTTGATGGTGTTTGGTGTGATAGTAATAGTGGCTCTTGAATGCATCACTCACTATAAAAGAATTTAATATTTAATTCTTCAATGATTAATTAATGTATGTAATTGGATAAATTGAGACAATGATTACTTTAATATGTTAAATTACTTTATTATAATTAATTATAATTTAATTTATAAGTATTCATTATTTAAATTATAATACTATTACAAATTTATATTTTCTAAACAACTCAACATATAAAATTATAATTTATTTAAGTTATAGTAATTTTTATAAAAATAAATTACTTTAAGTTATAGTAATTTTTATATAAAAAAATATAAACTTGATATATGTTATCATGCCCTTTAAAATTTAATAAAACTAAAACAATGTGCGAAAATTAAAATTTTTGATAAAACAATTGTGGTAAAATTTGTTATATAGAGATAGTTGAATATGTAATTAAAATTATAATCATGTGATTAGTTTTTCTACTTAAAAAGTTATTAATTATTATTTAATTAAATAAAGTTGAAAATTACTTTACTTAGACAAAATAAGTAATGTCATCCATTACGTACGAAAAAAAATAATTCACAAAAAGAAAAAAAAAACTTATTTGAGTCGTAATAAAGTGAAAGTCAATACAACAATTAGTAGAATGTATGTTTGATGATATTAATACTTATAATAATTTCAAAAATATTAATTAGTAGACTATAAGGTGTTGTTTACTTTTAATTGGTCTCACTAATAGCTGGATATTAAAAAATATATTCACGAAATTTTTTACATTTATATGTTTTTTTTTTCATTTTAAATCATTTTATTTTAAAACGATTCCTTAAAATGTAAACTTAGTCAAAAACTTAATTTTAAAGTACAACTAAATAAAATTGTATAATAAATATTATATGAATAAGTTTAGTTTTTAAAAAATTATTTTTAAATAAGTTGTCTGCGAAGCCCTTTTCTTTTTCTTTTTCTCTGATTTTCCTAATCTTAAGTGCACCAACTCACCCACACTGAACAAAACACTCCTCACTCCCCCACCAATTTTCTCTCAAGTTCTCCTTCCCATAACCCCTTTACAACCTCCATAATTTTGATCCTTCTTCTTTTGTAATTAGATTCTGGAAAGGAAAACCCTGCAGAGCTCCTAGTTGACTCCACTTCCAACTTCCTTCTTCAAAGTAAGTCAATCCTCCCATGTTTGATCCTGTTTGACTTTGAATTTGAAATTTTGCCTCTATTCTGGGATTAATCAGGTGTTTTTCCTCTCCCTGTGTTATAATGACGAAATTCTCTAGGTTGAAGTGAGGTTTTGTGCCCTCACTGTTGAGGTGGTGTCTTACTAAGTTTAAAATCAAAAAAAGGTAAGGGAAGCTAACATTTCTCCTAAAATTCGTATAGAAATCTGTTCTGATGACTCTGGATTGCATGTTTGAGTGTTGAATTGAGGTTTGAACTACATAATTGGGTGTGTATTTGAATTGTGCAAGGATTCTGGGCTTCTGCATGTGGGAACAGGTTTGAAATCTGGTAATTTCGCCTAGGCGAGTGGCTCTCGCTTGAGCGAAAACACCAGAAAACACACCCCTGTTCCTACGCGAAGTCTCGCCTAGGCAAGCTGAGGTCGCTTGAGCGAGAGACACTCTCGTCTAAGCGAACCAACTTAGCCTGAGCGAGAGTTTGCCCATATTTTTATTTTGCCCACTGTTGGAGCCTCGCTCAGGCGAGAATGACTCGCCTAAGCGAGAAGCGAGATGGCCTCTCGCTTGGGCTAAATCTTCTAGCTTGAGCGAGAACCACTGCAGTTGGGTGTTTGATTTTCTGTCTTAATGGGTGAGATCATATGTTTGAATGTGAACTATTGCAATTAGCCTCTTATATATGCTTGGAATGTTATTGCTAATATTATGAATGGTGAAATTGGATGAATATAGATTACGAGGAGATGTGGTTGAATTAGAATTTCAAGGGAAATTCAAAAGAGTATGTTAGTGTGTGTAAGGACGTGAGGGCTCTGTATTGGTTGGTATCCTGAAACTCCAATAATCATTCACACTTAGATAGAGCAGAATGACTTATGTCGTGAGGAGTAGCATGAGGTCCTAGTCTTTGGACTTGATCAAGTCTTAGACGCGAAAGGGACTTACGTTGGGAGTGGTCGGGTGATAACCCCTTGCGCCCAAACTCTGTAGAGTTTGGGGACCGTCACAGGTGCACGCCACCAAGAGATCCAACGCCGCTTACACAATCCAGATATTGAGTCTAGAGTTATGTATTTGAGATTTGTTTGTGATGATATTCATAATTTGAAATGCATGCTTTCCATTATTTAAGTTAGCTTACCCTTTCTTATCTATGTTTTTTCCTTGTGTGTTTCTCTTTTGCAATGATCACCTACTTTTGGTGTGAGCAAAGAAGAATCGAAGTGAAGACAACCCTCTCCTGGACAAGAGTTGATCCTTGGCTTGGAAATCCAGTAGTAGCTTTTGGGTTAGGCTCTATGGAGTTTTGTGATGTATAAATTAACTTTCCCTTAGTATAGACTGCACATGTCGATAGTGACTTATATGGTTATTTTGGATGACTGTATCAGCACTCTATAATAGTTTATTTCTACTATCTGTTTTGTTTGATCATAATGTAATGTTATTTAGTAGCGTAAAAATTATTAAATGGGATGTTACATTGTCTCACAAAATGTTGATTTTAGAAAATTAATATTTTAAAAAATAAATTTAATTTCATAATTCTAAATAAAAAAATATAATATATAAAATTAAATTTTAAACAATTTTTAAATGATTAATATTTGTTTCATTATTAACTATAATTAAAAACAATATTGAAATGAAATTCAATTATTTGCAACTTTAGATTGATGATATCCAACGCAACCAACACAAAATTAAAATATTTATCCCATTACTTGTAAATATCTTTTAAAAGTATTAATTTAATATTGATCATCGATTTTACTCACAAATATCTGTCATTATAATTTGTCATATTTACATTCAACACTAACCTATGAAAAAACATATAATTGTGTCTCATCACATTCAACACTAACCTATGAAAAACAATTCATTCTTAAATATGTCTTTTTTTAAAGTTATTATTGTAAATTATATCTTAATTAATTTTGTAATTCTTTTTTTGCATTTTTAATATACTTAACTTTATTAATAAAATAAGTTGTCCTTTTTTCCACTGAAAGATATACTTACTTTATGTGACAAAAGGGAAACAAAGCAAAATCATATTTTATAAACATCATAAATATTATACTCTTTTTAGGTAAATTTTTTTAAACAAGAAATAATTAAAACAAAATGAAAGCAAATACATGCAAAAAGCAAAAAAAAAAAAAAAAAAAATATATATATATATATATATATATATATATATATATATATATATATATATGCCATTACATGATATAAGCATAACAATATGATTATGAAATAAAATGTAAACACAATAAAATAGGAGTTATGACAAATTAAGAAATGTAACCCATACATAATTTTGTTACATGGAAATAATTAGCAAATTTATACAACGATTAGAGGAATGTTGGATCATAAATATACAAATACAAACACTCATTATCACAAAGGTAGAGTAGAAATATTTGAAGGTATATTAGGATTACATAATGACACATCTACGCCTAACTGGCTCACAAACTCTTACTTTATTTGCCTCTTGAAGATTCCATTGTAATTTTTGAATTTCTTTATTTGATGAAGTTTGAATTGATTTATAATTTTCTTCGGCTTTAAGTCTAGCAACTTTCTCTTCTTCTAACATTTTCATGAGCTTTGCAATTTCTTCGTTAAACTTTGATTCGATCTATGTATTAAAAATTAAAATCATTATTTTAAAAGTAAAAGAATGAAAATTAAGAAAGTAATAATATCTTAGAAGTAAATTTGAAGATATAATGTATAATGATGTACCAAATCAGTCATTCGTTTAAGCTCATCATCATATCTTTTTTGTAATTGCATTTTAATTCCCAAAGTTTCTGCCTTTTCAGTTTCAGTTGCTTTCTCCTACAATATGATGAGCTCATAATTATTATGTATTATTTACAAAAATATCAATATTTCATAAATGATTTCATGCATTTATAAAAATTTCACCTTCAATCTCTTGAACAACTCATTTGTAAAGGGTTGTCCAGCATTATGTAACATAACTTCATCCACAAGATTGAGAAGTTGTTGAACTTGTTCCAATCGCTCATTTTCGTCCTTAGTCCTATTATTGAAGAGTACTTTACGATTGCCACACAAAGTAAGTATATCCTACAATAATGTCCAACCTCCATCATAATCAACATAATCTAATCTAATGGTTAATTATTGATTTAGTACATAATTAGAAGTTGTCTATACAAAAACATTTTCAAAAAATTGTGTTAAAAGTAGCAAAAGTAATGTTGGGTTAAATTAATCTCTCCTTCATATTTTTATACATATATAACATTATATTAAGTACTATCTTTTGACTTTTTAAAAAGAAGATAAAATTATAAATATGGATAATTAAGAAGTTAATGATTATTATGACTAAAAGGTATGTATATTTATATCGATTAAATATATGGTTACTTATATTTATAGTTTTCGTTTCTCTCCATAAAGAGTTTGCTAGTTATGAATAGTAAAAGTAATATATGTATATAATGATTAAACTGATTATAAAAAACCTGAAGAGGTTGTGGACAATTGCAGTCTAAGTAATCATCAAGTGTCTCCTCATTGGCTTCTAAGTCATCCCCTCCCGTGAATACCACAAGCATGTAATCAACAATTTTGTGCCCAAATAAAGCTTGTAAGGTAAGAAAAGTAGCTTGTTCTTCTTCAGAAAAACGAGTTCTAACAGAGAATACTAATATGATAGCATGGATTCCATCTTTAGCCAAATCAATACATTTTACTATTTCCTTTCCAGCAGAATTAGTTCCGTCAAATAGCCCTACAACATTTGTTAAGTTTTAGATTCATAATTAAATATACTTTTCTTCTCCAAATATTATTGTTTTCTTATTTTAGTCTCAATAATTTTTTATTTTTTGTCTTCATAATACAAATAAAATTTTTATATTTTGAAAGAACACAAATTACATGTAACACAAATAAAAATATATTTATAAATATTTAAAGTAAATTTTGCCATTATGTTAGGACATAAAATAAAAGTTATAATATTTGTAAGGATGAAAATAAAATATTTTTGGTAATGGAATGAAATATTGAGAGAAAGATCAAAACATGCAATAACAAATTTTGAGAGAGCTAACAAATAAATCATATACTTTTAGAAACTTGAATATATAGTTAAATGTTAAGTTTGTATACGATATAATTTGAAAGAACAAAGACATATATTTAATTCAAAGCAAATATTGGTAGAGTTTGATTTACCTGGGGTGTCAATAACATTAATAATTGGTCCATCTTTTATAGTAGTTGTTTGCAATTCACAAACACTTGTTACACCAGATGAGCTTATCTTTGACTTAAAGGCTTTCCTTCCAAGAATATTATTTCCTGTTGCACTTTTGCCATTTCCAGTACGTCCAACTAAAACTAACGTCTTCATCTCATTAGAAAAGTAAGCTTTTCCCATTATTGTAAATTTAGATTAACACTACAAAAAAAAAGTTTTATCAGAAATATATGACCAAAATAATAAACATGGGTTCTATGGACAATAAATAGGCAAAACGATTTAGGAAAGATATACGTTTTGAAATATGAAGTGTGTCTCAAATCAAGTAAAAATTGGGGTTAAATTAAATAAAATTATTGAGTTAAATGTAATTTGTTAAAGAAAATTATGTCATGCCTATAAATATTTTGAAGAAACTCGTGTATGAGCGTAAAATGGTGATGCAAAAATTAAAATGAAGATGATAAAACCTATATGAAAGGTTATTTCAAATTTCAATGATATAATTACATAAAATGTCTAACTTTCAAAACCATTTTATACTTGGGAAAAACATATAAAATGAATCAAGCATCTTAACAAGTAAAAACAAAGTGTGTTTGAATATAACAAGAAAATAATATACCTAAACTAGATACATGAGGAAAGAATAAATAAAACAACTTATAGGAGGATAAGTTAGAAATGAAAGAAAATTAAAATTCTCTTTTCCAAAAGACTTGGTAAAATAAAAAATGAAAATAGCCTTTAAAATGGAATTTACTGAATAAAAGTGCGTAGAGATTTCAAGTTAGATTTGCGTATAACTTTTTTATGTTTTGTAACTTATTCAACATATATCTTTCTTTTTGAACATGTACTACAAAATAAAATTTTAAAATGCATATTTATTTAGAAGTGACAAAGTGGGTTAATATGTTTATTTCTAGTTTGGAAAAAGTGGGACGATATGAGCTAACCCGCAATATTCAAGACTTGCTAGCTTGTTAATAATTTTTTTTTTTTAAATTTGAATGTTTAATAATTTATTTTGTCTCATTATATAATGAGATTTTTTTTCCTATTTACCTCACTTTTTGAAAAAACGAGTCTATGCAATCATTTTTCTTTTGTCAATAAGTGATAAGAGAGACCACAATAATGTGAAACTTTGTTTAATGTTGTATCATTCACAAACATGTTTATCATTTTTTGTCTTAGCATCACCTACATTCAATGCCACACTATTCACTTCTCTTTCATAACACAATGCAAGTTCTTTTCCTATTTTGTTTTTTTTTTGTTCATTTTCCTAAAACCTTTTTGGCTCCAATATTAGAGAGTTGCATAATTCTCTCTTTGTTAAGGTATGTCATTACCAATGTCACATTACTCATCCACATTTAGAACAATATCACAATTTATAAGCTTAAGCTAGTTTTTCTCACTCTTAATGGTTAAGATATAGTAAAAGGTTGTTTTAGATGACCCGTTGGTGTTAACACTACCATAGTACACGACCACCTTCATGTTGTGAAGTAATAAGTAACTCTTGTGAAAGTCATTCATTCAATCTTAATTTTTTTTTGGATATATCACATGGTAAAATTGAAATTTGAGAAAACAAAAAGGCATGAAAGGAATTAGGAAAGACAATATTGATGACATCCGAGGCAAAATCATTATTAGGATTGTCATTGACAGTGATGAGGTCAATAATAATGGTGAAAGTTTGGCACCAACAATGTTAAGGATTGTAGATGGCTCTTGAAGAAGGAAGAGGAAAAGTTAAGATTTTATCGTTACACATAAACTCCAACACCCATTTTTAGCAATAGTTTGTGTTAAAACTTTCGTTATTTTATCCACTCATGATGGCGGTTAGGAGTAAAACTGTCGTTGTTTTATTTTTTTAACGGTCGTTAAAAATTATCATTATTTTTTTCACCTTTTAACAACACCCCAAATAATGACAGTTTGGAAACCGTCTTCAAAAGTCATATTTAGTCATCGTTAAAAGGTGTTATGTAGTAGTGATTACATTAGTGTGTGTATATATATATATATATATATATATATATATATATATTTTGAATAATTTAATTCAATTAATATTAATTTCATTTAAAAAATCTTAATTTTATTTATGGGCTCACTTAAAAATTAATTACAAACATAATTAAATCATTGCAATTCAAGAATATAAACATGGTAATCAGTGATTCCAAAAACTAATGTGGAAGCTATTTAATTGCTAAAATGGTTCTTTTGGAAGTGGTTCCAAAAACTAATGTGGAAGCTATTTAACTGCTAAAAAGGTACTTTTGGAAACGAAATATTTACGTGAAATTATTAAGATGGCTTAGGGAAGTTATTTGTGAATCTAACTTGGAAACTTTTCAAGCTTAAACTTTCTCTATTTCATATATTTTTCCATTTTATGATGTCTTTGAAGAGGTAGATTTCACGTCTCTCTTTTGATTCTAATTTACAATTATCACTACATTATTAATTTCCTTTCCTACATTTCATATGTATATTATTATCTTGTTACTTTCAAATAAGTATATTATTATCTTGTTACTTTCAAACAGGTATATTATTATCTTGTTACTTTCAACAACACTTTAGTTATATCTTTCAATATGCTTTGGTTTTACTTGTGCTTTATCTTGTTACTTTTAAACAGGTATATTATTATCTTGTTACTTTCAACAACACTTTAGTTATATCTTTCAATATGCTTTGGTTTTACTTGTGCTTTTCTGAACAAGTTTAGTTTCTTACTTGAACAACTATAAAAGGTTATGAAATCTTGATAATTCATGCCAAACCAGGTTTTCTCATGTTATTAGGTTAGAAACACACACCCTTTTATGCTTCAAAACATTTTTCTTAATTGTTTTATCACACTTTTAATCATTATAAATGTATGTTTGTTGCGTTGTTATTGTTTTATTTAATTTGTTTTTCAACCTGCAGTTGCAATCTGAATTTGATACGATGGAACAAATTTCCTTATTTAATGAAGAGAAGACACTAGTTTTAGTTGGACGAATTGGAAATGGTAAAAGTACAACTGGAAATAGCATTCTTGGAAGAAATGCCTTCAAACTAAGAACGCGTTCTTCTAGTGAATCACATATTTGTGAATTACAGAAAAATGTTACAAAAGATGGTTCAATTATTAATGTTATTAACACTCCAGGTAATATGTGCTACTTTCAAATGCATTTAGTTTAAGTTAAAGCAAATGTAGTTACCTTGATTATTTGAAGATCAAAGAGTGCTAACACCATTATATTTCTTATTGTTAGCAAAAATTTGTTAAAAAGTTACATGTTTTGATAACTTCTAAGTAAGAAACAATTGAAAAATGAAACTTACCAAAATGTATCGAAGTTTTAGATAGCGATCAATTTCATTTGTGTCAAATTTCATTGAGTAAAAGCATACTTAACCCTTTTTGTTTTTAGTCGAAGCCTTTATGTCATTAAAAATTATAGTGATTTCTTTTTACACTACGAGGACCATAAATATTTGTGTATGCATACACTATAAGAAAATCATTGAATAATAACCAATTTTAGTGGTAAAAAATGATTAGTCAGTATAGTGGCCAATCTAGATACCAATTTATAAACTAAAAATTATTAATAACTAAAATAGTTTCAAAATATTATAATTGATCTCTAAATTGGTAACTAAAATAGTTTCTATTATGAATTAGTCTCTAAATTGATCACTAACATTAGCTACCAAGGTTTTAACTACCAAAGAAATTGTTCTCTAATTAGGAAATTGACCTCTAAATTGATCTCTAAGCATATTTTTGGTCAATAAAATTGGTCATCATTTAAGATTTTTCTTGTAGTGATATTAAAAATTCATTCTTAAATCCAAAAGCTAATATGTTTTGTAGGACTTTTTGATGGAAGTGACTCTGTTGGAAAAGAAATAATTGAATGTATTGATGTGGCTAAAGATGGAATTCATGCAATTCTTGTGGTATTCTCTGTGAGAACTCGTTTTTCTGAAGAGGAAGAAGCTACTTTACGTGTCGTGCAAACTTTGTTTGGACATAAAATAACTGATTACATGATTTTAGTCTTCACTGGAGGAGATGAACTTGAATATAATGATGAGACACTAGAAGATTATTTAGGTGGATGTCCTCAACCTCTTAAGGTATCTTATCATATTATCATTTAAATTGTGTATTATTCTTGTAATTCTTAGATCAAAATTAGAAAAATAAATGCATGTGATTATATGGACACTAAGAAATTCTTAACTACAATAATATGTGTATCATTCCATTATTCAAATTTAGTTGTAACACTGTATTTCCTTTATCCTCTCTTTCTTTATATTAGATTTAAATTTCTTAACATACCATTAAAAAATATTGTTGCACATATGTATTAATACTTGATATCAAGGATTATTAGCATGTTTAATTTTTAAAAATTACAAATACAGTTATAGAGTTGTATATGATGAATTTTGTTAACCAAATCGGATATTTCATTTGAAGAAAAATTGGTCATATATATCACTAATCAAAATTAAACAAATTATAGTTGGTCATATTAGAAAAACACACTCATTATATATATATATATATATATATATATATATATATATATATATATATATAATACTATATTATGTATACAAATTATATTTAAATAAATCGAAGAATTATAATATTATAGACCTATTGTTCAATTACATATTTAATTATTATTCATTCATTTAATATTATTGTGTGCTAATTTCTTAGACTATGTAGGACTTTAGAAATTTGATGATTATGATAGAGTTTTAATATTGTTGTAGGATATTTTACTCCAATGTGACAATCGCAAAGTGCTATTTGATAATAAGACTAAAGATGAAAAGAAGCAACTACAACAAGTTCAACAACTTATGAATCTTGTGAACATGGTCATGTCAAAGAATAATGGACAACCATATACAAATAAGACATTTGTGAGATGGCAGGTAAGGATTTTATGAAGTTTAAAAACATTTCTTAAATTCTAAAAAAATTGAAACCACAAAAGAATGATTTTTTTTTATAAAAAAAGTAGAATCTAAAATGCGAACAAAAGTATATGATGAGTTAAAACGAGATGAATTGGTAAGTGTTGTCTTTATATGTTAAATAATTCGTTGTACTTTTGAAAAACAAAATTCATTAAATTAAGTTGAATTGATTTTATCTAATTTATCATGTTAAATGGACGAATTCAATTGTGTGAATTGATTTTGTCATTCTTAATTTTGGGTATCTTTTAATATTATATCACATGGTATCATGACTTCATAAATGAATGTACTTCTACGACAAAAAAAATAATAATAATGTACTCATATCTAAGTATATTTGCATGTGTAGAGAATATGAGTATAAATATTGAATATTACTTAATTATTTTTATTTTGTTAAATGATAGTTTGATCTTGATTCATAGGAAGGATCACAACTGAAAGAAGAAATCACAAATCTTTTAGAAACATTGGAAGAAGAAAGAGTTCAAAGACTTATGATTGAAGAAAAATTGAAGTTAGCACAAGCTTCATTGAATGATGAAATTCAAAAATTAAGATATAATCATGAGTTAGCAAATACAAGACCACATATACTTCAACAACTTATGTCTATGTGTGGCATTCTCTAATGTTGACACTATTTTATCTTTACAATTCAAGTATTTTAATGTATAATACTACATTATTTGTGTATACAATGTATGATGTGTGTCATGTATTGCCATAGACTTGTGTATTTTACCGTTTAAAGTATTGTATTCAAATAAATAAAATGTATGTTATGATCCAGGAAAAATTCTCAATCTCTAATTTTAAATATTTTAGGTTCATATTGAAGGGTGGAGAAGTTTTTCCCAATAGTACTCCACAAATTCAAAGTGTTTTATTTGTTAGATTTTTCACATTCAAACTTTTGCTATTGTGTAACCTATATGTTAGTTTTTGGAAAATTGAAAAATGCATTATTTCAATCCTAAAAAGATGAAATTTTTATGGCAAATGATTTATGAAATTTAAAATGGTAAGATGTCAAAATTCGTAACGATGTCAAAGAGAAAATTTTAAATTAAGTATTTTGTATTTTGGAGACATAGCTTATATTTGTCTTTTTTGGTAAAAATAGAATTAAAATATTTTATTCAAAAATGAATATGACTTTTCTTTTTATTCAACTAGCAATATTCTTCAATTTTCAATTTAATAATCTTTTTTCTTAAAAAATATAAATTTAATACAAAATAGTCAAATTCAGTCTTAAACAGCTCACAAGAATTAAAATTTACTTTCATATAATTATCAAAAACTTTATTTTTTTTTTACTTTTTATACTATTAAGAGAAAGACTGAAAAATAAATAAAAAATAGGTTTCTATGATAGAAAAATAGTTTGAATAATAGGAATGAATGGATTCACTACTCTTTCATCTTAACTCTTGAATATACTTGATAATTTAATATATACACTTATTAAGCAATCTCATCCCATGAGTGGTTATTGATAAAAGTATAAGATATCTTGATAGTTTCAATTGTACTAATAGCGGATTTTGATCCAGAGTTTTGAAAAAGTCAAAATAATATAATTATTTGATAATTTTATACAAAATACCAAAACAGACAAATTTAAAAATAAATTACCTAAGTTGAGGTAAGTCGTAAGTAACTTACACGATTTCAGTATTCAATTTGCATAAAACATGTACTAAGAATACTCTAATCGTTAGCCGCAGAGACGACTTTCAACTAAACGACTACCAATTTAACTTTTGAAATTAGAAATCATGCTTATACCAGTGCTCGATGATAATTTCCACTAGGTCCCCACACTTAAAAAAGCATTAAATTTTTCATTCAAATAATATATATATATATATATATATATATATATATATATATATATATATATATATTCTTAGATATAGAACTTATGAAAGAGTTTAGATTCTAAAAGAAAATAATTTAATCCAATTAAAATATCTTAATATTAATTGCACTAAAAAAATATTATTTTTATTTACATGTACACTTAAAACACTAATTTCTAAGCTATTTATTTAATTGCAAAAGAAGTATTTGCGAAAATGGAATATTTATGTGAAATTATTGTGACTGCTTAAGCAAAATTATTTGTGAAAAACTAATTGGAAATTTCACAAACTTTAGCTTTTTATTCTTTCACACAATTTTCTATTTGCTGGAAGTTTATGAAGAGGTAGATTTCACGTCTCTTTTTATTCTAACTTACAATTACTACTATATTATTAATTATTTTTTCAAATACTTTTCTATTTGCTGAAATCTTTGGAGTGGTAGATTTTATCTCTATTTGATTCTAACTCACAATTATCACTATATAATTAATTCCTTTTCCAAAATTTTACAATAGGTATATTATTATCTTGTTACTTTCAACCACACTTTAATTTTATTCTTTTAATATATTTACATTTTCTTGAGAAAGTTCAATTTCTTGAACATCTATAAAAGGATTTACAAAATTAGATAATTGAAACACAATCAAGTTTGGTGAAATTATTCAAAGGTGATTGTAATTTTAAATATATATATATATATATATATATATATATATTATTTGCTTCAATAATATGATTTTTTTTTTCTGAATTATTTTAACATGTTATCTGTTATTGTAAATATTTATTTGTTGTGATGTTATTGTTTAATTTAGGTTATTTTAACTCTTTAGTTGGACGAACCGGAAATGGTAAAAGTGCAACTGGAAATAGTATTTTTGGAAGAAAAATGTCTTTAAGTCGGGAACACGTTCTGCTAGCACGTCACGTATTTGTGAATTACAAAAAGGTGTCACAAAAGATGGATCAATTATTAATATTATTAATACCCGAGGTAATTTATAGTTACTTGTTATTCATTTTATATTTTGTATTTCAATTAAGTTAAAACAAATGTATAGTGTTTTTTTTTCAATGTTAAAGAATTCTAAAGATATTCTCTTTCTTATTAGTTCAAACTTACTCAAAACAAAATCTCACTTTTAATAAAAATAACTGGAAAATAAAACTTGTCCAATACCATAATAAACATATAACACAAAGTGTTGATAATATTTCTCTTCCATCTCTTTTTCTTTCTTCTTTTATAAATATATCTTAATGCTAAAATATATTTTGTATGCGGGAAATAATAGTTTTTTGTATTTAATTTCTTAATTTTATTCTTATAATTTTTTTTATTTAAAGAAAAAAAACGTTATCACTTGTCCTTGCTTTTGTTTTGAAATTTTCATCAATAATAACATAATTTATCTCCACAAGCACACATGTTAATTTTATTTTGATGTCTTTGTAAAGTATGGTGATTTTTTTTTTAGTTATGATGTTTTTGTTTTCAATATAAGCCATTATTTCATTGAAATCATAGTGAGCTCTTCTTGTGTTGTTAGACCATAAATACTATATATGTATAGTTATAAAGAATTTAATCTTACATTTACAACCTAACACATTTTGTAGGGCTATTTGATGGAAGTGATTCTATTGGAAAAGAAATAATCAAATGTATTGATATAGCTAAAGATGGAATTCATGCAATTCTCGTTGTGTTCTCTGTTAGAACTCGTTTTTCTGAAGAGGAACAAGCTACTTTACGTGTCTTGAAAATTTTGTTTGGACACAAAGTTATTGATTATATGATTGTAGTCTTCACAGGAGGTGATGAACTTGAATATAATGAAGAAACACTAGATGATTATTTGGGTCAAGGATGTCCACAACCTCTTAAGGTATTTTATCATATTATCATTTAGATAAATGTATATAATGTTTTGTTCTCATAATTCTTAAGTAATAATTTTTGTTGTTATACTTAAATGGTCAAAATTAAAAAAAAATGGGATGATGTCTACGATAAGAAACTTTTATTTGTAGTATTATCCATTATTTAAATTTAGGGTTTAGAGTTTGATTAGTAGGATGATACTCATTTTCGTTCAGATGTATCAGTTTGGTATTGCTTTTAAAAAGGTATTAATTGCGTCCCAACCTTTTGAAAAAGTGTCTCAATTAGGTCCTTTTCAAAACAAAATTTACTGATAAAAGTCATCAATAACAAAACATGGGTTAACATTTATAAAATTGAAATATGTTATGATGTCATTTTCAATAAAATTTTAATATATTTAAACTTATTACCATAAAATTATTAGGATAGAGTTCTTACCCTTATCACACTTTCTCTCTTTATATTATATTTAAACTTCTTTTTATATATATGAAAATTTGTTATCAAGGATTAAATATAATTAAAAGTGACAAATACATTGGTGGTGTTGTATATCATAAAGATTTAATTATTATTAGTTTAAGATATTTTATAATTATATATCATTTTAATATTGTTGTAGGATATTTTACTCCAATGTGACAATCGTAAAGTACTTTTTGACAACAAGACTAAGGATGAATCAAAACAACTACAACAAGTTCAAGAGCTTCTCAATTTTGTTAACATAGTTCTATCAAAGAATAATGGACAACCATATACAAATAACACATTTATAAAATCGCAGGTAAAAAGTTATAATTAATTGTGAAACATTTCTTAAATTTTATAAATACACACCACAAAAAGGTATATTTTTTTAAAAAAATAGTAGAAACTAAAATGATAATGCGAACAAAAGTACATGATGAACTAAAACAAATTTATATGGTAAATGTTATCCTTTCATGTTAAATACTTTCATAGATTTTTTTTTTGGACTATTGAAAAAAAAAGATAAATTAAATTAAGATGAAGTCATTTTGTCTAGTAATCATAATAATGGAACTACTCATTTTGTCTAGTATCTTTTTAACCTTATATCAGATGGTATCATAACTTCGATAATGAATATACTTCTATGATAAAAATATAATATAATATACTCATATCTAAGTATTTTACATGTATAGAGAATATGATTATGAATATTGAATATTACTTCATTATTGTACTTTTGTTACTACAATGATAATTTTATCATGATATATAGGAAGGATCAAAACTGAAAGAAGAAACAACAAATCTTTTAGAAAAATTGAAAGAAGAAAGAGTCGAAAGGCTTAAGGTTGAAAAAAAATTGAAGTCAACACAAGCTTTATCAAATGATGAAAGTAAAAATTTGAAGTATAATCAAGAGTTACCAAATACAAGACCTCATATACTTCATCATTTATTGTCCATATGTAAAAATCTATTTTCTAAAATTCTCTAATTTTAGTACTATTTTATGTTCACAATCCAATTATCTGTAAGGAATGTTATGTATATATATTGCATTAGGACAATGAAATTTCGACAACTTTCTCTTACAACATGAGATGACATCTTCTAAGTAGTTTTGAAATATAGAAATGAAAAAAAGGAAAGCCACCTAGAAAATGTCACCTTATATTATAAGAGAAAATTGTCAAAATTTAGTTGTTACTAATATCTGAGATGCATTAATTACCATAGACTTGTAAGAATTACCATAAGCTTGTGTATTTTAACATTCAAAATACTATATTCAAATAAATAATTAAATTGTATGATTATTTATGATTCAAGCAATTTCAATCCCTAAATATTTTAGGGTCTTGTCGAATTGAATGTATCCTTACCACAATCCTTTGTCACCCCTTCTATCTCTATTTATAGTTTCAATTTATGGGTAAATGTTAAACATTTTCTTAGCAATTATAATTAAGGGTTGTCCTATATTCAGATTCTATTTGGAAATCCTTAATTTAATGTATGTACTTATTAAGCAATTATATCATTGATTATTAATAAAAGTATAAGATACCTTATCGGTTTCAATTTTGCCCCATTAATGATATATAATAATAGGATGTATATGTTTTAATGTGTTTGGGAATCTTATATTACGATGACTCTATAAACTCTAAATTCTAATGATTATAAACTCCTAATTATTTTTGTTTCGTTATCTTTAGGAGAAGACTTTTTTACGTTAATCTTTGGTTATGAATAATTTTCATTTTTCTCACAGTCCGTTAAATTTTAATGGAGTGGTCACCATCATAAAAATGTAATAAAATTAAATCAAAATAATGTTATTTTACATAAATTGTTGACATTTTTTGTTTATCTTTTCTTGCTTATGTTATCGAGCCCTTAATAATTTAATAAATTAAAAAAATACGAAAATTGAAAATTTTGATGATAACATGAGATAAAAAAAAATGTTGTGGTGAAAGTTGTAATGGGGATAGCTGATATAATTTTTTTTTTATTTGGTATGCGTACATAATTATAGTGATGTAATTGTTTTCAAATAAAATGTTATTAATTATTATTTAATTAAATGAAGAGGAAAATTACTTTGGTGAGACGAAGGTAGGAATGTGATTACCTACGAAAAAATGGATTTGACAAAAAGAAAAATAAAAACATACTTGACTCATAGAGTGAAAATCAAGAAAAAAAGTTAGTAGAAATTGATAAATTAAAAAAATAAAGAAAAATCATTACTCTTTTGATCATAGTTATGCTTTCGATTATATATATATATATATATATATATATATATATATATATATATATATAATTGACAGTTTTTTTGTACACCCATGTATCTGAATCTATAGATAGATAGATTTTTAACTTAAAACTAATTATCAAAAGCTTAAGTCTTATGCACGTATTAGAATTCCTAGAAACTAATGTGTTAGATAATCTAGAATATAGTATGCATCTTTACCTCCACAAATATAGTGCAATTTCCACTCAAAATATATAACATTTTCTATATTTGCTTTAAAAGAACAATTATATGTGCTTCCACACAAACTGACAAATTCATAAGTGATAATAGAATATAATTAAAGTTAAATAAATAAAAATATACTATATTAGCATATATTCACATACTTCACAACTTAATCCAATTAAAATATCTTAATAGTAATCCCATTAAAAAATCTTAATTTTATTTATATGCTGACTTAAAAACTAATTAAAAGTTTAAATAAATTTGTGTCAGCCAGGAATATAAATATGGTAATCATGGGTTCCAAACACCAATGTGGAAGCTCTTTAATTGGTAAACAATATTTTTAAATATATATATATATATATATATATATATATATATATAAGGGTTAAATATATTTTTTGTCTCTTAATTTTTAGTGAAAATTGAAATTAGTCCACTTTTAAACCTTTGAACCAATTTAGTCTCTCATCTCTAGAAATGGTGGATTTAGTTTTTTAAATCAAATTGTTGTAAGTTTATTTCACGTTTCAAACGAGTTTCTCAACTAACATTGAGGTAGAAATGTGTAAAACAGTATAAGCAAACTCAAATACTATCATGAATGTATTTGAAATGTCAAATAAACTTAACAAAATTTTGTTAAAAGGACTAAATTCATGCTTTGCTAAAGTTGAACGACTAAATTGGACCAAAGTTTCAAAAAATGACTAATTCTAATTTTTACTGAAAGTTACAAGATAAAAAACATATTTTACCCGATGTGAAATTATTAAGATGGCTTACAATATTATATGTGAATCTAAACTTACATAAATTTTACAAGCTTAAACTTTCTTTCTTCCACATTTTTTTATTTAATTTTTTATCTCTTTGAAGAAGTAGATGTTACATCTCTTTCCGATGTAACTTACAATTATCCATACTTTATTAATTTCTTTTCTTACATATCAATATTAGATATTTTATTATCTTATTACTTTCAAACAAATATATTCTTATCGTGTTATTTCTATACAAGTATATTATTATCTTGTTATTTTCACACAAGTATATTGTTATCTTGTTACTTTCAACCACACTTTGGTTAAACTTTTCAATAAGCTTTGATTTCATTTATGCTTTCTTAAACAAGTTTAGTTCTTATTTGAGCAACTATAAATTGGTCATGAATGTTAATAATTTAAGTCAAACTACGTTTTTTTCAAATTATTCATTGGTCAGTCATACACATTTATCTATATATTCTATGCTTGATTTTTTTTTTCGTTTGTTTTAACATATTTTTAATTGTTATAAATGTATGTTTGTTGTGTTGCTATTGTTTTATTTAAGTTATTTTTGAACTTGCAGTTATAATCTGAATTTGATACGATGGAACAAATTCCCTTATTTAACAAAGAGAAGACACTGGTTTTAGTTGGACGAACTGGAAATGGTAAAAGTGCAACTGGAAATAGCATATTGGGAAGAAATGTCTTTAAACTAAGAAAAAAATCTTCTGGTGTGTCACATATTTGTGAATTACAAAAAAATATCACAAAAGATGGATCAATTATTAATGTTATTAACACTCCAGGTAACATGTGATTCTTTACTTGTGATTTATTAAATATTTTGTATTTAGTTAACTTAAAACAAATGTAATTACATTGATTATTTCAGGATTGAAGAGTGTTAACACCATTCTCTTTCTTAATAGCTAAAATTTGGTAAAAATTAAATTTTTTGATAAGTCTCTCTTCTAAATAAGAAACAACTGAAAAATAAAACTTACCCAATATAACAATAAACATATTGGAAAGAGTGCTACTAATATTTTTCTTCAATCTATGTTTTTGATAATTTTATCATGTACAAATTTGTTTTAATGCTTAAATTTATTTTGGATGCTAAAAAATAAAACGTTTATGTTCTTAACTCCTTAATTTTGTTCTCATAATCTTTCTATCCTTTTTAGATACTTATCTCTCTCTTTTTTCTTGTTTTCAACTTGTTATTAATAATATTATGGTTTATGTCCACGTCCATATATATTAATTTAGTTTTGATGATATTTTTTTAATTATGTTGTTTTTGTTTCTAATTAAGTGATTATGCGAAAAGTATAGTAATTTCTTCTTTCACTGTGATTAAGACTGAATAATATGTATAAACATAAAAAGTTTATTCTAAAATCTAAAATTATGTTTTGTAGGACTATTTGATGGAAGTGACTCTGTTGGAAAAGAAATAATTGAATGTATTGATTTGGCTAAAGATGGATTTCACGCACTTCTTGTAGTATTTTCTGTTAGAACTCGTTTTTCGGAAGAGGAAGAAGCTACTTTACGTGTTGTGCAAACTTTGTTTGGACACAAAATTATTGACTACATGATTATAGTCTTCACCGGAGGAGATGAGCTTGAATATAATAAAGAGACATTGGATGATTATTTAGGTCAAGAATGTCCACAACCTCTTAAGGTATCTTATCATATTATTATTTACATGAGAATATGTGTGAACATTAAGAAACTCTTAAATATAATGATGTGTATTTCATTATTCAAATTTAGATGTAATGTCTTACCAATAAAGTATTTCCCTTATCTCTATTTCTCTCTATCTATCTATATTAGATTAAAATTTCTTAACATACCATTGTTAGAATATACATGTTTAAGTTTAGGAGTAACAAGTACATTGGTAGTGTTGTATATGGTGAATTTTTTCAAAATAATAAATTCAAGATATTTCATTTGTAGTTATAATATGACTATTTTTTTTTTAAATATATAATTGGTCATATCAGAAAAATAGATACTCTTTTATTTATATATTTTGTAGACAAATTATAGTTAAATAAATTGAGAATTATTGTATTATAGACATTCTTCATATACATGCTTAATTATTACTCATTCATTTAATATTATTTTTGTGTTAATTTCTTAGATTATATATTTAAAATTTTGAAGATTCTTAAAGAATTTTAATATTGTAGGATATTTTACTCCAATGTGACAATCGCAAAGTGCTTTTCAATAACAAGACCAAGGATGAAACAAAACAAATACAACAAGTTCAACAACTTCTCAATCTTGTAAACATGGTTATATCGAAGAATAATGGAGAATCATATACCAATCAAACATTTGTAAAATCACAGGTAACAAATTTATACATTTTGAAAAAATTTCCTAGATTTTATAAAAATCATCTCTACATAACACACCAATTTTACATTCGCACTATTTCTCAATTTTTAAACTCTCTGGTGTGCACTAACATCAATCAAAGTATGATATTAGTGTTTTTGAGTTTTTATATTAAATATTTGCATATATAGAAAATATTGAATACTATTTAATTATTGTTATTTTGTTATTACAAATGATAATTGTATCTTGATATATAGGAAGGATCACCATTGAAACCAGAAACTGCTGATCTTTTGGAAAAGTTAGAAGAAGAAAGAATTGAAAGACTTAAGATTGAAGAAAAATTGAAGTCAGCACAAGCTAGAATGATGAAATTTGAAAACTGAGATATAATCTTGAGTATCAAAATTCAACAACTAATGTCTATTGGCATTATCTAATTTTAGTATTATTTTATATTCACAATTCAAGTATTTGTAAGATTATATATATATATATATATATATATATATATATATATAATGTATCATGTATTACCATAAACTATTTTATCATTCAAAGTATTGTATTAAAATAAATAAAATGTATGATTGTTTATGATCTAAAGTAAATTTTCAGACTCTAATTTTAAATATTTAGAATTGAAGGGTGATGGTTTTTTTTTTTTTCAAATAAGGGTCCCAAATTCAAATGGTTTTATTTTTTTAGATTTTTCACATTTTGCTATTATATTATGTAACTTATATATTAATTTTTTGCAAAAGTAGACATGCAAATATTTTAATGAAATATACCGAAAGTGGAAAATGCATTGTGTTTTCGGTGAAAATAGAAAATTAAAATATTTTATTCAGAAAGAAGTATGATTTTTCTTTTTATTCAAACTAACAATATTCTTCAATTTTCAATTTAAATAATTCCTTTTTCTTAAAAATTATAAATTTAATAGAAAACAGTCGAATTCGGTGCTTAAATAATTGTTACAACAATTAAAATTTACTTTCATATAATTATCTAAAACTTCCTTGTTTTGAGTAAAAATACATTTTCATTTATTTTTTATATTTATGAGAAAGACTTCAAAATAAATAAAAAATATGTTTCAATGCAAGAAAAATAACTTGGATAGAAACAATGACTAATCAATAAAATTCTTATTCACTTTTTTACCTTAACTCTTGAATATACCTTGAAATTTGATACAAAGAGAAAGATACGTACGTTTGATGATATTAATATTTGTAATAATTTCGAAAACATTACAAGACTATAAGGTCTTGCTAGCTTTTAATTTGTTGCACGAATGTGTGTATGGATATGCATAAGTGTTTGTGAATTTAAGTATGAGTCACATAGAAAAGATAGAGTTGATAAATTATAAGATAGAAGATTATTAAATTTATTGTATTAAGGTTTTAAGTCATATGTTATATTAATTTTTTATTTGGTTTAGGTTTAGGCTTAAAATCAACACTTTCTTTCAAAAGTGCTAAACTATTCATTGAACCTTAAGGAAGCAATTCATTTTTTTTATAGAACATTTTATTGAACCAATTCATTTTTTTTTTCAAGAATTTATATTTTCTTGTGATGAAATCTTCTATTTGGATAGAGAAATTAAAAAATATTTGAAATGCAGACAATTTTTTGAAGTATTTTAATTAGCTAAAGTAGTAGAAATTCAAATACCCTTAAAATAGGTCAAATTATAAATTCTTCTCACTCCACCTCCCACTCTAGACATCTTTGGTAAAGTTGTTAATTTGACCTAGTCCATAGGTAGGCTCAACGAGTCGGGCTGACGACTCGACGAGTCGGGTGGGCTCGACGACCACGAAAAACCGGAATGGCCTGACGACTGAGATAGATTGGGCAAGCCCGATGACCGAGACAGGTCGGGTAGGCCCGACGACACAAACGGATCGGGCAGGCCCAAAGACTCACACGAGTCGGGCCAACCTGACAGCCCATAGGTATCGGGCTGGCTTGACACAAAAATAGGTCAGGCGAGCCCGACAACCTAGACAGGTCGGACAAGCCCGACGATAAAGATGGGTCGGGGGGTCCCGATGATCAAGACGATCCAAACGACCAAGATGGGCCTAACGCAAAAGATGAGTCAGATGGGCCCTTTGATAAATACAGGTCCAACGACAAAGATGGGTCGGGGGGTCCCGATGATCAAGACGATCCAAACGACCAAGACGGGCCTAACGAACAAGATGAGTCAGATGGGCCCTTTGATAAATACAGGCCCAACAATCAAGACGAGTTGGACATGTTCGACGACCAAGACGGACTATACGGGCCTGACGATCAAGACGGGCCAAACAGGCCTAACGATCAAGATTGACCAGGTTGACACGACAACCAAGATGAGTTGGACGGGCCCGACAACTCAAACAGGACGGGCATGCCCAATGACCCACACGTGTCGGGCGAGTCCGACGATCGAGATGTAGCAGGTTGCCTGACAACACAAACAGGTTGGATGAGCTCGACGAACCAAACGGGTTCGACGACCCAGACGGGTCGGATGGGTTCAATGACCAAGATGGACAAGACAAACTCAACAACCAAGACGGGTCGAACGAGCCCAATTTGTTGAAGTTTCTCGTTCGACCTGGCCCGTCTGGGTCGTCAAGTCAACCAGCTTGGCTGGGTAGTCGGGCCGGCCCAACCCATTTGATTCCTCGAACCCGTTTCTAAATTTATCATGAATTCAAAACATAATTAAGCCTAAAATAAATAGTGTTAAAATGAAATTTTATATTATAAGAAATTTAATTTTTTATGCAAACAAGAAATTGAAATGTAAGATATTTTAATTTCTTTATCCAAACAAGTTATTTAAAAAATGAAGGGAATTTAATTGCAAGCAATTTAAATACAATACATTTCAATTTCTTAGCATTGTTGAAATTCTTCATCCAAACGCAAGGTAATAGTGTGTTTGGATGAGAAGTATTAAGTTAAAAGTATTAAGTGTGTTTATGATAAAATTTAAAGTAGGACGTACATAAATTAACTTAAATCAAGTGTACAATCTATATTGAGTGACTATTTATGATGGTCACTAGACAAGGAAGATTTTATTATTATATTAAATTCAATTTACATTATAAAGAAAAAATATTATAAATTATAAATATATAAACAAAATAAACATGGATTCTATGGATAATAGATAATTAAGGTGAATCATTTGGGAATGAAATAAGCTTTAAGATATAAAGTATGTCTCAAAATCAACAAGTAATTATGTTAAATTGACTAATACCATTGAGTAATTTGCTATCAAAAGATAAGGTAATGTAATGATTTCATGCCTATAAATATTTTGAAAAAATTCGTGTATGTGTGATGTAAAATCATGATGCACAAACTAAAATAAAAAGGATTATATATATATATATATATATATATATATATATATATATATATATATATATATATATATATATATATGTGTGTGCATATGTGTGTGGTTATATTAAATTTCAATTATATCATTATATAAAATGTCCAATTCTAGTAATTGTTCTCTACTTAAGTAAAATCGAAGTGTGTTTGAATGTAACAAGAAAATAGTATACCTAAACCAAAGGAGTGATAAAAGAATAAAAAAGACAACTCAAAGATTAAGTTAAAAATGAAAGAAAAGTATAATTCTCTTTCAAAAAACTTGAAAAAATAGAAAATGAAGAACGCCTAAAAATACTTCAGGAAACACTTTGAGACTTACTATAACCAACATATTTGTTTTAATCTTTAATGTTTAATAGCTTATTTTGTCTCGCTATTTGAGATATTTTTCACTCGTCCTACTATTTTGGATATTCTCAAATTTGTCTCACGTTTTAAAAAATGGCTTAATGTTTTTTTTTTGTCAAATTGATGATAAAAATGTATGTGATCATAATGGCACGAATGTGAAACTTTGGTTGATGATGTTTATTATAATTTTATTTTTGTTTTAATATTTTACCCATTTAAGATAAAAAATAAAATTGAAAAGTTAACCCCTTACTCATAAACCATTGGCACCCCCACTCCCAACGTATATGATTTCAAATGTCCAACTTTTTTTATAATTGTAATGAAGGATTCACTTATATTCAGATTGTATTTGGGAATCCCTATTTATGCACTTATTAAGAATTTTTATGAGTGATCATTAATAAAAGTATAGATACCTTAGTAGTTTCAATAGTGCACCATTGATGATAATCATAAGATGCATAATTAATGTCTTTTAATGTGTTAATATTATGTTATAAGTGCTTGTTTATATTAAAGAGTTAGATAGTTTGAATTATGATTTAGTGGGGTTTGAAAAAAAGAATCTTTTAATTTATTTAAAGGTTAAATATGTTTTTGTCCTTCAACTTACGTTTCAAACACGTTTCCCAGCTAACATTGAAATTAAAATGTGTCAAATTGTGTAAATAAACTAAAATGCTATAATTTAAGATATAGGTTTCATGTTTCTACAAAAAGTAACTTACAAAATTTCTTCTCATTGAAACTTAGAATTGCCATTACACTATTAATTCCTTTTCCATTTCTTCTTATTGAAACTTAGAATTATCATTACACTAGTAATTCCTTTTTCATATATCATATTAGGTATATTATTATCTTGATACTTTCAAACAAGTATATTATTATCTTGTTACTTTCATCCACACTTTGGTTATTCTTTTTAATGTGCTTTATTTTCATTTGTACGCTTTTAAACGAGTTTAGTTTCTTATTTGAGCAACTATAAAATGGTTATCAAAGTTAGATAATTCAAACAAAACCAAGTTTCTCAAATTATTCAAAGGTATATTATTATCTTGTTACTTTCATCCACACTTTGGTTATTCTTTTTAATGTGCTTTATTTTCATTTGTATGCTTTTAAACAAGTTTAGTTTCTTATTTAAGCAAATATAAAATGGTTATCAAAGTTAGATAATTCAAACAAAACCAAGTTTCTCAAATTATTCAAAGGTCATTATAATTATTATTATATATGCACTATATCCTGTGTTTCAAAATATTTTATTTTCTTAGTTGTTTTAACATATTATTTGTTATTTTTGTTGTTATTATTTTTTTTGTTGTGATCTTTAATATGCAGTTGCAACCTGAATTTGATATAATGGAACAAATTTCCTTGTCTAATAAAGAGAAGACATTAGTTTTAGTTGGACGAACCGGAAATGGTAAAAGTTCAACTGGAAATAGCATTCTCAATAAAAAGGCTTTTAAATCAAGAACTCGTATGTGTGAACTACAAAAAACCGTCGCAAAAGATGGATCCATTATTAATGTTATTGACACTCCAGGTAATTCGAATCACATATAATTCATTATATAATTTATATTTGATTTAAGTTAAAGTGTTTTTTTTATTATTTCAATATGCTAACAATATTCTCTATCTTATTAGCTAAATTTTATTGAAAATTACATAGTTTAATAATTCTCACTCTTGAATCATAACAACTTACAAACCAAACCTACTCAATATTACAATAAACTTGTTTCTCTTATCTAGACATGTCAAAGTGAGCCAATCTGGCTCACACGGGTTGACTCATCACGAGCCGAGTTGAAAATGAGTGAACCTAACCCGGCTCACTTTATGGTGAGCCAAAAATTTCGCAACTCGGCTCAACTTACCACGGGTTGGTGGGTTAAGTGGGTTGGCTCACCAACCCACATAAAAGAAATTATTTATTTATTTTTAAGTATTCAAATTTTCCTCAATCTCTTTTTTTTTTTTAATTTTGTTTTTATTTCTTTTATATTTGAAAAAAAAAAAATCATCACATATTTTTGTTCTTGTTTTCTACTTTTCAAATAATAACAACAAAGGTTTATGTCTATCAGCATATATTCTAATTTTTTTTTATTTTGTTTGAAAGGTATAATTATTTCTTTAAGCTACTTTTTTTGTTTTTAGTAAAAATCATTCAACGATTCAAAATTATAGTGATTTATTTTTGTGAGACATAAGTTGCATAGTTGTATCAATATAAAAAATTTAATCTTAAATCTAAAAAACTAATATATTTTGTAGGACTATTTGATGGAAGTGATTCTATCGAAAAAGAAATAATCAAATGTATTGATTTGGCTAAAGATGGAATTCATGCAATTCTTGTGGTATTCTCTGTTAGAACTCGTTTTTCTGAAGAGGAACAAATTATTTTAAGTGTCTTGCAAACTTTGTTTGGACAAAAAATTGTTGATTACATGATTATAGTCTTCACTGGTGGAGATGAACTTGAATATAATGGAGAGACGCTAGATGATTATATAGGTCAAGGATGTCCACAACCTCTTAAGGTATCTTACAATTATCATAAATTTATATATTTAATTTTGTTTATTCTCATTATTCTTGATAATTCTTGTTATTATACATATTGTAAAAAATTAAAAAAATAAATGCATGTGACTATATGAATATTAATAAACTCTTAATCATAACAAGTTTAGTTCTAACTTACCTTAAAATTCTCACCCTTGTCTCTCTTTCTCTATATATTTGATTTAAATTTTTTAATATATGATTAAAAGATATAGTTATATATTTAACTCACAAATGTGTACATAAATTATATTTAAATAATCAAAAATTATTATATTATAGAGATATTATTCGGTAACAAGCATAACTCTTACTCATTTATTTAATATATTGTCTTAATTTCTTAGATTGTATAGAACTTTAGAAATTTGATGATTTTGATAGAGTTTTAATATTGTTGTAGGATGTTCTACTCCAATGTGACAATCGCAAAGTGCTTTTTGATAACAAGACTAAAGATGCAACAAAGCAACTACAACAAGTTCAACAACTTCTCAATCTTGTGAATATGATCATATCAAAGAATAATGGACAACCATATACGAATAAAACATTTGTAAAATCACAGGTAAAAAAAAATATAAATTATGAATATTTCTTTGAAATTTTATAAAAATTGGCACTACAAAAGAAAATCTTTAAGAAAAAAAAACTAAAATGCAAATCCAAACTTTCTTAGGTTTTTCTTGACTTTTTAAAACAAAAGAATGATTACAAATTAAGTTGAAGTGATTTTTTGTGTAGTTTAGCATGTTAGTTATGTTAAGATTAATCATGTTATATTGTGATGACTAGAAACTCCTTATTTGTGCTACCGGGGTTATGAAATAATTTTGAATTTTTTTGTTCTTGTTCTGATTAGTTGATTTTTATGGAGTGGTGATGTAAAAAATAAATTAAAAGAATGTTATTTTGCATATATTATTAAAAAAAATATTGACATTTTAGTTTCTTAACTTTTTCTTGGTATTTGTTATCATGCCCTTAAAAGTTTAATAAACCGAAAAAAAGTACAAAAATTGAAAATTTTAATAAATATGCTTCTACAATGTAATAAAAATATAATCATATGTAAGTATTTGCACATATAAAAAAATATGAGTTTGAATATTTAATTTTAAACTATAATTTTATTTCAATTTATAGGAAGGATCAAAATTAAAACAAGAAAGTTCAAATCTTTTGAAAAGATTGGAAGAAGAAAGAGTTGAAAGACTTAAGATTGAGGAAAATGGAAAGTTAACACAAATTATGATGAATGATGAAATTCAAACTTTGAAGTATAATCTTGAGTCAACAAATAGAAGGCCAACGAGTAGAAGGCCACATGTACCACGACAAGTAATTTCTAACTATCACATTCTCTAATTTAGCATTATTTTATCTTCGGTGCTCAAGTATTTTGTATACACTTGTGTATTTTACCATTCAAAGTATTATATTTGAATAAGTAAAATGTATGATTATTTATGATCTGTGAGAAATTTTGAGTCTCTAATTTTAAATATAATAGGGTCATAGTGAAGGGTGGAGAAATTTTTACCAATTGAGCTTCACAAATTCAAAGTTCTTTTATTAATTTATGTTATCACAATATTATTAAGTTTTTTTTTACAAAGTTGATAATAAATATGCTTATAGTTTTTCATTAATTTCATATTAAATGAGTTTGAAATGAACTTGGAAATTTATATTATATATGCTTAGGACAATGACATGGATTAAATTGGAAATTTCCAACTATATTGCATGCAAAGTTACTTGTGAATCTAACTCTAACACTTTACAAAGTTTAACTTTCTTTCACAAATTTTTTCAAATTTTTGAAGTCTTTGAAAAGGTAGATTTCGCATATCTTTTGATTCTAACTTACAATTATCATTGTGCAATTAATTCCTTTTCCGCATCTATATTATTATGTGTTACTTTCAATCACATTTTGCTTATACTTTTCACTATGCTTTGTTTTTATTTGTACTTTCTTAAACAAGTTTAGGTTTTCATTGAACAAGTATAAAATGGTTTTCAATGTTTGATAACATATGTCATTATATATAATTCATGTTTTAAAATAATTTTGTAATTGTTTCAACATATTATTTGTTATTGTTTATTTATGTTATTTTTAACTTGCAGTTGCAACCTGAATTTGATATGATAGAACGCAAATCCTGGTGTAATGAAGAGAAGACTCTAGTTTTAGTTGGACGAACTGGAAATGGCAAAAGTGCAACTGCAAATAGCATTCTCGGAAGAAATGCTTTTAAATCAAATAGATATTCTTCTAGTATGTCACGTATTTGTGAAATACAAAAAAATGTCATAAAAGATGGATCAATTATTAATGTTATTAACACTCCAGGTAATCTCTTACTTATAATTCATTGTATAATTTGTATTTGATTTATATTAAAACAAATTTAATTACCTCAATTATTTGAATATTTATAAATGTTAACAATATTATGTTTTTTATTAACTAAAATATAATGAAAATTACATCTAAATCAAAACAACTAAAAAATAAACCTACCAACATCACAATAAATATATTAGAAAGAGTGTTAAAATCCCACTTTTGTTATTTGATACTTTTGTCTTGTTTTGATGCTTAAATATATTTTGAAGGCCAAAAATAAAATGTTTTTAGTTTTAATTCCTTGATTTTGTTCTTATAATTTTTTATCTTTTGAAAAAATAGTTTTAAATTTTTAGTCATTAACAATAACAATGATTTATGTCTATGAACGTGTGTATAATATATATATATATATATATATATATATATATATATATATATATATTAATTTTGTTTTTCTATCTTTGAAAAGTGTGTTTTTTTTAAGTTTTGATTGTTTTGCTTTTAGTTAAAGTAATTATGTCTTGTCTTCTATATTTTGTAGGACTATTTGATGGAAGTGATTATGTTGAGAAAGAAATGATTAAGTGTTTGGATTTGGCTAAAGATGGAATTCATGCAATTCTTGTGGTGTTTTCTGTTAGAACTCGTTTTTCTGAAGAGGAACAAGCTACTTTACGTGTCTTGCAAACATTATTTGGACACAAAATAATTGATTACATGATCATAGTTTTCACCGGAGGAGATGAGCTTGAATATAACAAAGTGACATTGGATGATTATTTAGGTGAAGAATGTCCCCAGGCTCTTAAGGTATCTTATTGTATTATGATTTAAATGAATATGTACAATTGTTTATTCTCGTTATTCCTAAATCTAGAGTAGTTGTCATTGAAAAAATAACTTAACACACACATATATATAATCAAAGTAACTGCAAATTATATTTAAATAAACCAAGAATTATCATATTATTGACATATTGTTCAATTACATGTTTAACTATTAGTCATCCTATTAATACAATTTTATGTTATTTTTAGATTACATATTTAGAATTTTGATGATTTTGATAGAATTCTAATATTGTTCCATTATTGTTGTAGCATATTTTACACCAATGTGATAATCGCAAAGTGCTATTTGATAACAAAACTAAGGATGAAACAAAGCAACTACAACAAGTTCAGCAACTTCTCAATCTTGTGAACATGGTTATATTAAAGAATAATGGACAACCATATACAAATAGAACATTTGTGAAATCACAGGTAAAGAGTTTATAAATTCTGAAAATATTTCTTAAATTTGATTAAAACATACTCCACAAAAATGATATTAAACTAAATAATAAAATGTAAATGCAAACAAAAGCATATGATGAGCTAAAACAAAACTTTGGACTTATGAAAGGAGATATTGGTTAGATTAAGTTGAATTCATTTTGTTTCATCGTGTTAGATTTATCAACTTAATAGGGGGAATTGATTTTGTCATTTGTAGTTTTAAGTATTTTTTCAGTATTATATTAGATGATATCATAACTTAAGCAATAAATATGCTTCTACAACATAATAAAAATAATAATATACTCGTGTATAAGTATTTGCATATATGAAAAAAAATATGAGTATGAATATTAAATATTACTTTATTATTGTTCTTCTGTTATTGCAAATGATAATTTTATTCTAATATATAGGAAGGGTCAAAGCTGAATCAACAAACTATAAATCTTTCGGAAAAGTTGGAAGAAGAAAGAGTTGAAAGACTTAAGATTGAAGAAAATTTTAAGTTAACACAAGCAATGTTGAATAATGAAATTCAAACTTTGAGATCTAATCTTGAGTCAGCAAATAGAAGACCATCTATGCCCCGACTACAACCTATGCTCCGACAAGTAATGTCTAGTTGCCACGTTCTCTGAGTTTAGCACTATTTATAAGGCTATTTCTGTGTGTATATATACAATTATCTGTGTGAAAAAATGTGTGATGTATTTTACCATTCAAAGCACTGTATTCCGAACAATAAAATGTATGATTCAAATAAATAAAATGTATGATTATTTATGATGCAAGAGAAATTTACAGCCTCTAATTTTAAATATTTTAGGGTTATATTGAAGGGTAAAGAACTATGATGCACATATATGATACATGTATCGAATATGATACATATCCGATACATTGATACATTTATTTTGAAAATAATAAGATACAATACGTTATAAATACGTAATATATGAATATTGAAAAATGTATAAAAACATAATAAATATATGATTGTTATTATGTGAATCCAAATTAAAATTTTATATACTAAAATTGTCAACATAAAAAATATAAGTTATTATCATAAAAGTACTTTTACATAAAAACTCTTAAATAATGATCAATTTTAGTAACCCAATATATGTTAAAGACTGATTTTCTAATTAGAAACCAATTATTTTAGTAGCTAAAATTTTAAAAACTAATTCATAATAAAAACTATTTTAATTATTAATTTAAAGACAAATTATAATTTTTTTGAAACTATTTTAGATGTCAATAATTTTTAATTTTTAAATTGACACCTAAATTGGTAAGTATATATTGGTAAGTATATAGTGACTAATTATTTTTGTCAATAAAATTAGTTATTATTCAAAAAAAAAATTTGTAATATATTACCACTTTATAAATTAGATACTTCATTTATAAGTACCAATAAAATATCCTATCGAATACAAATACATAACACAAATACATGATCCAAGTTAAAGTATCGATGCATCATAAATAAAGAAGCTTTCACAAATACGACTCACAAATTAAAAGTTTTTTTTTATTTATTAGATTTTTCATTAATTTATGTTATCAAAATATTAAGTTGTTTTTACCAAATTAGTTTTTCATTAATTTCCTAATGACTCCCGTGCGTTGTACAACCCTGATACTTTCCTCACCAGTCATTGTACAATGAAAGATTTGACAATTCAACAACAGAACAATTTTGTTATTTCACTTAAAAATTGTATGCTTTAAACTGTCTTGACCTTCTTCTATCTGTATAATTATATGTAAAAGAAAATTGTAAAAAGAATAATTATTACTACGAATTTTTAAAACCATTTATATGTGCATACCAATGTCAAGAAACTCTCCTGACAAACACTTCACAGTTAATAAGTATAATAATGATTATAATTGTTCAACAAAAATAACTACAGATCGACTCAATACTGTGACTGTAATTTCTTCCACCATATGTTCCTCTTGACCTATTTAAGAGTTGTACTCCTCCAAAAGAATTTGGTCTCAAAGCACGAATATGAAGGATGGTGACTCATCAAAGAATCACAATGAAAATTCACATCTTCTCCTACAACTCTTTGTCCCCCCTGCATCGCAAATTTTTCATAGAAACATGCTAAAACAAATACTTTTCTTTTTTTTTACGTTGGAGGGAGCAATCATATGGTGACTTTCCTTCTTTTTTTCCTTTTCTCCCTATTCTCTTAAATCAAAGCAATACTAAGCTTCAATAACAAGTGCCTAACCAGTAAAAAGAGTTGAAAAAAAAAAATCTAAGCCTACAAAGTTGGAAAAGTGCTCTGAGGATGTCCACCAGAAAAAAGGAACCAAGTAGCTCTCACATAAAAGCAGTTCGTCCACCCCTTCTGGTATGCCTATCATAAGCGGTATTAAATTTGTCCACCAGCTCATTCATTCCACTACACGAAGATAAAAATGAAAATTTGTTAATACTATGTCCATTCAAGGTCACAGACTTTAGAACTGAAAGTTTCACATTTCTTTTCTGGAAATATATATATTTATACATATTGGAATATATTGGGTTAATATGACAACAATTTTATAAAGCAAAAAGTGAAGAAAGTATTGAGATCGTTAGACTAAAAGGGAGGATTCATGACACAGATTGAGCTTCATGATTCTACAATAAAAGATCGATCATAATGTCATAGTAGAATCCATTTATGTATATAAAATGACTCAAACTCCCTCCCATAGCATGCACCTCTAACAGAAGAAGCTTCTGTTTCTCCTTGTGAATTGTACAGGTATGGAATGGCAGGCAGAGTAAAATGGAAGAAAAAGTTACAAATTGGTAATGGTGTTTCTGACCATTGCTTTATTGGATAACTACAAAAAATTATCCCACCACACTGATTTCCAAGGAAGTTTGGCTAAAACAAACACTTGGAGCTTTTTCTTGTTATAAAAGAGGAGAAAAAGTAAAATTATAAAACCTGAAAGAGAAAAAAGACAAAGTACAGGTCATACCTTGAGCAGTTGGTAAGCATTGCCAGGTAACTAATCAATAAGGTATCATTGTACTCCTACAGAGGAGGGAAATATTGTAAGTAAAACAAAAGATCATATAAGCATTTAGACTCCAACTGCAATATTAAGTTCACAATAGAGCTAAGCCCTCGTACTGCAGAAATATGAAATCTTCATCACAACCAACTCTAAATATCATTATTTAACCAAACAAATGAATGATGCATATGGTTGGTGGATTTCTTGCAGAGATTGGGTTCATGAATCTCTACCTAGGAAGTTTTGTTCACATTACCCTGAAGCCAGTTACTTATGAATTAACCAACAGAAGCAAAATGACACACAATTTGGGGAAATTCGACAAGTACTTGTATCCACGAACCACGGTAGAACTGGAGAAACATCTTACCAAGTAGGTATAATTACTTCCATAACAATTTGGGCATGAGTAGCATCTATAATCCAACTTGTAGGGGGGAATACTATGCATGTGATTAATGGGTGAAGCATATTTATGTCCTCTATATACTAATCACACTGCTAGCCTAGGGTACTTAATAAAAAGACCTGCACCCACATAGCTTTCACTTGTTATATCTGTTCTGTGTCATTAGGATTTAGGAAGCCATAAGCCCACTCTCTAGCTTAAAGAAGGATGCCCATCACAGTTCATGACGGTTGCTCAAATGATTCCAAGTAATAAGAGGAACCAAGTTTAATGACCATCTTTGCTCATTACAAAGGCTAATTTTAACACACCAACAAGCATGCCATCAAGTCCAAAATTTAAAATGAAAATACCATTAAGAAATCATCTTGAAATTTCCCGGATTCAATAGCAGGTAATCGTCTCAGGAGACTTGACACTTGTCTTAATAGTGAATTTTCACAAGGAACGTCCCCTGCTTTAAAACAGTAAGATTAATGATCACATTTATTGGAGTTTCAATATATGAACATGTATGATTTATAGTTCAAGCAGGAAATGGAAATATTGCTCACATAATCACATTTAATATACTGTTTTGAAACGTGATTTGTAAATATGAATATAAATACTTAAAACCATGCCATGGAACTAAAACCGGATTTCTTACTTCGACAAACCATTTCTGAAAACCTTAAAGATAATTTGTTGTTTTCACTAAAAATAAAAGTTTTAACATTTCTCACAATTTAAGAAGCATTTGAGGAAGAAACTCCACAAAAAGATACTTAATAAAAGAGTTTATTTCAAAACTTCAGCAAATTCATGTGTGCGTATGATTCGTTGATCCATCCTAAAATTAGTATAATATAATTTGTAACTGAGGATCTAATTTTCTAAATTAGGAAGTCGTGCAATAAGGTATATGGCAGTGATAACTAGAAAAATCCCCTGCTACTGTGATTCCCCTTGATCCTAATCATACATCTATTATAATTTCAAACAGAATCTGGTCTCTAACTTATCAAAATAATTCAACTTATGATATATGTAGAAGATTTTATTTGCTAGTCACCCTCTTGGCAATAATAGACAAATATACACTTTGAAACCCTCTCGGCAATAATAGAGAAATATACACTTTGAAACTAAGCCAAATACTCAAGTGTTATTCTGTATATAATTTCTCATCTTTATTTACTTTTTAAACACTATATTAATAAAGATGTGGCAACTTGAAAGGCATTCAAAGTTGACAGATCAAAAGAATAATTATTTTTATTAGTCTTGAAAATTTTCTAATAGCAAAGAATATCTTATTGTCAAATGCTACTTTCGTAGAGAGGATACCCTCGTACCTTTTTGCATTGCAAGAAGATAGTGATTTAGCACCTTTATTCTGCTATGAAGCATTTTGATGGCACTGTGTATACCAGTAAGGTGAGCAGCCACTGCAATAAGAAAGTATGACATATCGTTAGATACAACTACAAAATCCAAACCTTATCCCACTAGGTGCAGTCAGATAACCAACACCATTGACTTCCACAAAGACCAAAATTCAGGAAACTTGGATCTTTGTCCACTCATTTTAATGTGAAGATCTTCCAAATTAAGTGTTTTATTGACAGGAACATGGGAATTATGGGGTGTCCAAGTCCCACGTCTAGTAGTATGGGAGGCTAGGTGGGAATATTTAAGTGTTTGGTTCTTCCCCTTAAGGTAGCGCTTTTGAGGGTGGGTTCCTCAAGTGCTTGGGTAGTTATCATTTACATACTCAGACCCTCCCTGATCTTAGTTGAACAAGGTTGTAATATATTCAACAGATATCATGTTGACTATTAACTGCCCAAAACCAGTCTACCCTTCATCCAGACTTGTGACAAGCAATGTAAACTTCTATAGAAGAATATAATAACATAAGTATAGTTACCTAACAATAAGAATAAATCAAAACTTTTCCCTACTCCAAAGGCTTAATAAAGAAAGATAATAAGACCATGATGCAAATAAAAGACAAGAAAAAAACACTCACGTTGTGTTGCCGCTGAACCACCATCAGATGGCTTAAGATGAGCAACATGATCAACTGATATTCGCTCTGCTTCAACAGTCTTCAACAAAGCAAGAGGGGGAGAGAAAGAAATCCAAGTCAATCAATTAGCTGAGGAATAGTGATTTAAAATGTGAAAAAGGGTACAACAGAAGTCATAAAACCAACCTCAATAGTATAGCTTGAGAGAACAAAGATAAGTTGTGGAATCCCATCTATGACATGTAGTTCTGTAGTAGCAAATTGTAATTACAAGCACCAGCAGACAATTTCCTCAGTACAATAAGCAGCAGGCAATATGACAACAAAGAATCGACCAAATATATACCAATAAAATAAAAACACAGTCCTTTATTACAAAGAATAGAAAGCAGAAAAGTTCAAACGAAAAGAAGGGGAAAAAAAAGAATTTGTCAAATTAGCCTACAAATCTCCTGATATGGATCAATAAGAATTTCTTCACAACTCTTTCTCCATGACCAAGGCTCTGTGTTGGGTAGGCATCATCTCCCCAGGTATGACATTATAATGCAAGCAAACTTTTCTCTTTGATTCTGAAAATTTACAAGTTGAGAGCACGATACCCAATTTTGTAGATGATAACATACTCTTTCCTCTTCCCAAATGAAGTATAAGCTACTGTAAAGATACGCCAATAAAAAATCTAGGATAGATTTACATTTCTACATTTGCATAATATTAATAACCCCTTCTAAACCTATTACGGACAAGGTGTACTCCCTACATGGCAATTTAGATCCTCACCTAGGTAAAACTAATTCCTGGTGGTATTCCCTGAATTATAGCATTTAAATCCTCCCAGAATTTTATTTTGCCATGCTCTTCTAATCATACCTGGGGTGTATAGCAGTACTCATCATATGAAAGGTCTCCCCTTCCTCTACAAGCTTTAGAACTATGATCCAATCTCCTAACTTTTTCATATCCAAAAAATAACTCTCAAATACTTTTCTACAATTTATACCCACCCCCATTTCTTGATTTAATTTTTCCAGTGTACCCCAAATAAATCCAGGGGTATTTAGTTCCTTTGAGTTTCTCCTATCCCCTTGATTTCTTGTGAACACAGAATTTGTCCTCTTAATCATAGTAGCTATGGTTTCCATTGAATACCCACAGGTGTAACTAAATTAAAATCAAAACTACAGTCCAAAACAAATCCTCCTCACATCAAGTAACTCCATTGCCCACACTTTCTCATGAAAAAGGACCCTTGCTTATTTTTCACCACACACCTAGGTGTCAATGACAATGTGCACAAGTCATAATATGGGTGTTTCTTCGGCATAACAGCCTACCATTAACACTATTATCTGATTAATCCATACAAGTATATTCAACAATGTTTTAGTTGTTTGTAGACTACCTAATACAACCCTCACCTTTTACTTAAGGATCAGCTAGATAAAGATATGAGGAAAGCAAAGCACAGCATAGGCACATTTAAGAGTTGTGGGCAATTTTATTCCTATAATCCTATTTATGAAATTGAAAGTTCACATAGAGTAAATAAATTCACCAACCCACCAAAAGAAAATGCCAAAATAGATTACTTTTGAATAGTTATCAGCAATAACATACTCATTTATGCAAGCAAAGCTAACAATTCTATACCCAGACAGCTATGTCAATTTAGAGAAAATTTCCGAATTTTAAAATAAACTTTTGGAATAAAATCAAGGATTAATAGGTCTCTAGGCAGGAATGCAAATGCAAAACTATCATGATGGCAAATGGAAGAACAAGTGTTTGATCAAACAACTCAAGGGCAGGTTAATTAGTGATATTGGAGGTGTTGCAAATGAAGTCACCACCCTCAACTCGAACCTTAATCAAAAGAGAATTAATGTAGAACTATAATGGTAAGCTTGGATTGATCCCCATTTCAGATGACAATGTTGTTTGGTTGGAGAGAACTAAAGAAGAATCTCTTCATTGAAGAGTAAGTACGAAAGCTGTTGAGACTTGGCTAAGCACTGAAGGTAAAGTTCCTCATTCTGATGGTTTAACAGTGGCTTTGTTCAAAGATATTTAAATATTGTCATGGTCTAATGGGAGTTTGTAGAATTATTTCCTTCTAGATGATAACATACAAAATGGCAACTGCACTGAATAATTGTGGCACTGTAGAACCAGTGTAAAGTAGATGTTCTCTGCTCCTATGAAACTATCACATCGCATTTCAGCATAGCAGGCATGACGGCAGTTGTCACAGTAGGAGTTCGCAGCCACTAGCAGCTGTGACAGTGAATCTAAAGCTGAAACCCCTAATTAAGTTGTTTGGTAGAGTAAATTTCTTCAAATTGGCCCTTTTAAAACTCATCTGGAAGCACTATATCATTTGATGTTACCCCTTTTCTTCTAATATTGACGACGAACTGAAACCTTTTTCTGTTGTTTCTCCTTTCTACTCTTATTCTCAGTTTCACATACATTATCCCATACCGGGAAGATTTTCTTTTAGAAAAGAAAATTTGGAATTCATAATACTACTACTTAGGTCAAATATTGCTTGAACAACTTTACACAATAGAAATAACTCATGTAGTAGGTTACACAGCCTCAAATAGATCAATCTCCCAAGACGTGTCATGTATCATCCATGTCTGATACCGCCTCACACACATAACTGTGCAATTCCTTTAAAGAAAATGGCATCTTGTTGAGCAGTTGGTTAGTCAATTATTCCTAGTTCAATGGATTAGTTTTCACAAGTTAGTTTTCAAGGTTTAGGAAGTAAAATCTTGTGGCAATGTGCCATATGAGAGATTCAATGGCTTTTGCTGTTCGAAAGCAATGCCTTAATCATCAAAAGTGTTTCTCACCTCTAAATTAGAATGCTTTGGTGTTCACTGTTCATCACATGGTCTGTGTTAAACATACGTCACTGCCACTGCCACTGGTTTTACCGTTTGTATTACCCCTTGTTGAGGATTTTTTATCCTCCAACCTTTTGTACTTCATTTTTTTCCGAAAAAAATTATTCTCATATTAAAAGAATCATTGTAAATAAAAGAATGGAAATACAGTACAAGTAACTAAAATCTTTCCTAGTTAATTTTTTCTTTTTCAATTTTGCAGCTGAGATTGAAAAAATTACATAATAGGCAACGAAATGGTAGAGATTATGTACCACTTTCATAAATACTGACTGGGAGATCCTTCTGAGAGTGATTGATAGAAGGATTGAGAAGAACATAAACTGGACTTTCATTGATATCCATCAGCTGTTCCAGCAGAGGTTCACAATAATCAGAAACTACAGCAACTTGAATTTCAATGTATTCATTATCTGAATAATGACGGGAAGAGAATTTCAAATAAACAAAGGCACAAAAATGTAAACTATTGTAAATAAAAATCAAAACCAGGGATATGTCCTCATTAACCTGTACAAAATAGAAGCTACAATATAGCATTAAAGGAAACTACATTCATGTTCAGCATAGTGATGACACTTCGTAATAATAGGGCAGTAAGGTCTTATAAAAGGCCATAGAGCATGACAATGACACTAGAAAACATGGAAGAAAAAAATGGTGAAAGTTGCACTTGTAAAAATAATTTGAAAAATATGTTAACTTTAGATGGATGGAACAAGCTGTCTAAGGAAGCTATGGGGAGGGAAGCTACAAAGTTGTTCATATGCCTTCATTTTGGAATCATATCCTTTACTCTCAAAGAGTTGGTTTTTGAAGATGATCCCACTCTTAATTCTCTAAGAGTTGGAGAGTCAAGAATTTATAAACAGATAATAACAAGCATTTAAGGAAAGCAACCATCAAGTGATGGTATTGTTATCGGATCTTCCCATGCTTCTAAGAAAGCTCTAGGTGAAACTTTATCCCCACAAGTAAGGAGGGGCAAAGAGAAGATTCAATTTGGGGTTCACAAAATGAATTGCAATTTGATAGCTCTAAGTTAGAAGAGTTACTTAAGTTTGACAAGACCTTCTCTGAAGGGGAAGAGGAGGGATATTTCCTATTAGATAATGCTGAAGATAATTATGTTGGGATCAAAATTGAAGATAATTATAAACATCTGTTTGCTTCAACCTAAGCCCAATTTTAAGCTAGCTTTTTTCTCTAACTAGATTTCAATTTATCATATCCTAATTCAAAACATATATCAAATAAATCATCATCAAGAAGCATCTATTCCTCTTTCTTGGGCATTGAATTTCTCCCAAACATCTTAATCCCACGTTGATTAGAGATAAAACTAATTTTTAGTACATAAGTGAAGACAAGTCTTATCTTACAAAGTCAGTTTTATGATGTTGAGTTAAGAGTAAACTTGATTAATAATATGGTACCATAGCCACTAATATGATATCAAAGTTATAAATCTAAGATTGGTATTATTTTGCTAGACTTATCATGCCACACACTATAGGGCCCCCATTGATTCTCACACTCAAGATGTCCTCAGCGTGAGGAAGTTTTGTTGGAGATCTCTAGGCAATAAATCTAATCTAACAGAACTGGTTTTGTAAGATTCCGTAAGCATTAAACTCCCCTGCCTTAATAAAACACTATCAAAACAACTAAAATACCCTCGTGAACCCAAACCAACCTATCAACCTCAGGAATACTCAAATTGAGATCAATTGAAATAACACAAACTTACAGCTTTGTGAATATGCATGTCTGATTCCTCCGCATCACTCCCAGTCGAATACCATCCCAGTATGTAGAAGTGTGGGAACACCTTCTTATCTGGAAAAAATGACAGCTTCCAATAAAATCAACATATCCAAAATCATCAAATAAATAGAACACAAATTTGAGAGAGAAAAAAAAAATTATGAGATCCGCTAGGATAAACTTCTTCGTGTCTAAGAAAGTTTCCACAAATTAGCTAATTTTAAGTAGCAGAAGCTCGTCTCATTTTTCCTTCTTATTTTCTTGTCAAATCAGGGCTTACGGAGAAGTTGTTCCAAATAGACCCTGCTCATTGTTAAAAACGAAGCTGAGAAATTAACGCCACGCCAAAATTGTAAACCACACAACGCCAATGTTAGGTCAAGGTCGTTAAAGGTTTTAAACTGCGCTCATGATTTCGTTGAGATCCTTATGTACAATGAAATTGTGGAAAAGTGCCAACACAATTGCGATCGATAACAGAATAAAAAATGTTGACGCCGCGAACCATTAAAAAAAACACTGAACTAAACTTAACATAAAATTAAAAAACTTGAAAGGGAGAGAGAGAGAAAGAAAGGAATACTAAACAGAGTTCTTGCTTCTTCTCGAGGAAGGTGCGATCGAGGGAATGAGTGGAAGGATCGTAGAGGAGTTCGAAGCTGTTGAAGATCTCCACGGTGCGGCCCTTCTGCACTCCTATGACACATCCATAGACCCGGGGAGGGAGGGGCGAAACGACGCCATCGCCGCCGTTGGGTGCCGCGGCGTTGTTGGTGTGCTGTGGTGCGAGGGTTGGGTTCATCTGAGACTTGACCCTCGTGTAATGGTCGGAGATGTTTACTATTACTAGAGGATGCAGCTTGAACGTCAATCCGCTACTCGAAGATGAAGCCATGACCAACGAATTTGGGGGTTTAGGGTTTATACTGGAATCGGACTCAGGTTAGGGTTTGTTGGGGCTTCAGGATTTGAGCGTGAAAAGAAAGAAACGTTTCAGGAACACTCTTTCTTCTTACTCTGCCGTGTCTTCTTTTGTGTATCTTCTAGTGAACCAAAAAGATGATTAATCAAAAATTGGTCGAAGTTATTAAGAAACTTTGAGTTCTGACTTTATACACATAAAGTGAGCAACTTCTAAAATCAAATTTGTAATATTTTTCATAAAAAATTCAGACTATTTTGTCTTAATTTAATACGTCAATATGTTGATTAATGTTGGTTAATTTGTATAACATTTTTATTTTTAATTTTTACATCCCCTTTATTTATACTTATGTATTATACTTAATGCTAGAGATTTTTGTTTTTGGTGTTCATAATTATTTTTCATTTGTATCTTTTAAATTAAAATGATTATTTTTTTACTTTTTAATTGTTGTTTTTAATTTCACTAATCTTTATGTGATCGTTTTTGTTGAGCTTTCTTTGTGTGAGACATGGATCAAACTTAGTCACACCTAACAACTTTCATTATTCTAAGATCACAACATCACATTACCACACACCCAATCAGCATCAGACAGAGGCATGTGCATTTGAAACTTAGAAACCCACACACACTAAGTATAAAGTAAAAGTAAACCCAGAAACCACAAATGAGAAGCAGAAGGTAAATCCAGGAACCCATACACGCTAAGCAGACAAAATACCCAAAAACCAACAAATGTTACATAGAAAGTAAACTCAGGAACCTACAAATGCTACGTAGGAAGTAAACCCATAAACCATCAAACTTCAAGCAAGTAAATCTAGAAACTCACGATGTAACATCCTGACTGGATATTACAAATTTAAATAAATAAATAAAGAATTCTTACATCAGCTTCATTTATTAAAACATCATTTTCTAAAAATGCGGAAAAATTTATAACTTTATTTCAATTAAAAGTATCTCAAAAACTTTATAACTCATTTATAAAACAAATCCATGTTCATAATCAAATGGTACAATCCGTAAAATCCATAATAAAAACAACGCTATAAAAATCTCCCAACTAGCCCCTGCTCCATCTCTATGCCTCACCAGATCTACCTGCAACATCCTTTGCTCACGTGTACCACATACACGGTCATCGCCAAACACAAGCAGATAGGATAGGCTAACAAAATAAAACATATATACAAAACACACACACACACATATATATACAACACACACACACACACATATATATATATATATATATACATATAACAGAATCACACCCAAGGAATTCCATCCTTTGATTTCATATCACACAGCTACAACCATAGTAATTGTGTTCTACGTCTTCTAGTGAGTATCTCAAGATGTCTTGCTGCCAAACCTATCGGCCACAACCGATAGAGCACGTGAAGGAAACCATGCTACGGATCACACACTGTAACTCTAGGTGGAGTTCCCAATACGAATAATATTCGTAACGTCCCAAGACTATCAAACTCGTTGGTCTTATACCAAGGAGGGCAATCTATATGGACCCGCCGTACGAGCCACAACCCGCACACTCACATCGACAACCCTCGCCAACCTGTGCCATAACTCAAGAGTTCCTCGTGTTCATCCGCCATCCCGAGCCACAACTCGAGGTGTTGACAAAAAGAAGAAGATGGGCATCTTCTTCCAATAAGGAGTTTTGATGATGATGATGACTTATGAAGAAGTATGGAAGACTTGATGATGCATGAAAAAATGTTGAAGACTTAAAAGAATGCTTTGATTTAAGAGATGCATTGAAGACTTAAGGGTTTAGTTGTTTAAGTCTTGTAATTTGTGTTTGTTATTTAAAATAGTTAAATTAGCATGTCAAGAGTCAAAAGGCAAAACCCAAGTAGTAGAGCACCAAGAGAATTTTATTTATTTGCAAACCTCACTGGAATAATCGATTATTCTTAGTGATAATCGATTATCTTAATTAAAACTAATTTTTGGGAAAAGTCTCTGTGATAATCAATTATCCATGTTGATAATAGATTATCTTGACTGATAATAGATTATCACAGCGAGAAAAAGTTTTTAGAAAAGTTTATGTGATAATCAATTATCACTTATGATAATCGATTATCTATGGCAATTGTGACTTAACTTTTCATATTCTTAACCTAATTTCTAAATAGGCTTCTATAAATAGAGTGGTAGGCTTTCATTATCATATACAGAAGTTAGAGAAGTCTGAGTACTTGAGAACTCTCTGTGGGAAGGCTTTGAAAAACCTAGTGTGGGTAGAGCGATAACTTTCATCAAGTGTGATCTTGAATGATTGAGTGTTGCTGCTATTGCTAGGAGAAGCCAATCATCCTTTGTGTGATTCAAAGGAAGTGTTCATTCCTTGTGTGATTCAAGGAAGGTGTTTTCATCCCTTGTGGATTTCAAGGGAGGTGTCTTCATCTCTTGTGTGATTCAAGAGAGGTGTTTTCTAAACCCTAATCTTTCTTATCATTGATTGTAAATTTGGTTTATTTTAGTGATTGAGTTAATCTCATTTTTGAGAGATTAACAACTGGACGTAAGGTCTTTTGATCCGAACCAATATAAATATTTTGTGCAATTTTCTCTTCTCTACTCTCTTTATTTTATTGTGTTTATTAAAATAAAGGAAATAATTTTAATTGATCTTTGATATTAAAAGGGAAATTTTTAAAAGCACAATTTTTATTAAGAAACTAATTCACCCTCCTCTTGGTTTTTGTCCAAACGCTTAAAACATTCTGTTGCGCGATACCAACACGAGGGATGCCATTCCGAGTCACAACTCAAGAAATGCCACGTGCTTTACCCCTATCCTGAGCCACAACTCAAGGGATACGTTATGAGCCACAACTCAAGGAACACCAGCAAGCCAACCTTTAGGATATCTTAGAAGCTTTGTAGATCATGCAAGAAATGTCAAGAACAAAATTCATGTTGCAGCAAAATCGCCTAGCGCTGCCCACTTCCAGACCGCCTGGCGGGGGACGCGTACTGCCAGGCGCCAAGAGCCTCATCCCTCATTGCCCTGCCAGGCGCCAAGAGCCTCATCCCTCATTGCCCTGCACCTATCGCCTCGCTATCGCCTGGTGGTTCGTACCCCACCGCTAGGCGTCATATCAGTAGTTGCAAAAATGCGAAATCTAGTTTAGGTTTTGGCTTACTTTCTCACACCCTCACTCACAGTTTCACTCAACCTGTTCCATTGCCATGTCTTGTGCACACCAAGAGTGCCTACAATGCTCTATCACCAACAGAATTACCAAGCCAAGAGTTCTTAGATTCAAATTGTGTTAACAGTCATCCTTAGTATCACTTATTCCTAACTCAATCATATGCCTTCTACAAATGATATGAACCCCTCTTGCCATAGAATGAACCACTACTGATATCACCCCAATTCCCCATGGGTCAGATTTACCTAAAGATATTAATCTCTTCCAAGGTCTAACAAGTTTACTTGGATTCATCCGATTTTATATATTTGTATGAGCTCTTATTTCTCATATCATTAGCACATTGTAATGAATTCCCTGTATTATCTAACTAGTCACTGAAACTCACCATTTACACTTCACTGAATATCACTCTATATTCCCCTATGCCTATTGCATTATAAAATCCCTCACTTCACAAAATGATGAATTAATTCTCCCTTCTCAATTGTATAAGTCATCACCAAGGCCTATATCTAAATATTGTCTCTAACCCTGCACTTATTAAGCACCTAACTTTCCAGGATCACAGAACCATCACAACCCCTGCAATCACGCTAAGATAGCTACCTCTACGATGGCGCTTGGCGGCAAGCCCCGTGCCGTCAGACGGTGTGTAAGATTTATGGGCAACTTAGAATTTGCTCCACCTTGCGAGAACTCCCAAAAATTCACCAGTTTGTCTTCTCTCTGTCCATTTCCTCCAATCCTCACACGGATTCCCTTACATTCAGACTTGCGTACAACCCACACTCAAACCTTACCAATTTCCGCTAGAATTCCACCCCCAATTGAACTCGCAGCAATCACACTCCAAGGCTTTCCAATCCTATCCAATTTTTGCACTGTTCCATCAAATTTAACATTCAATTACGCAAACTTCAAGGAAATTTGATATTAAATCATCACTTAACAAATGAAACTAACTCTTCCTCCGATCGGAGTCATCCCATAATGTACAGAACGTTAGAATCAAACCAAAAGGCTCGCGTTGCCTGGCGGGTCAATCAACACAGCCAGACCCTTCATCCAGAAAACCCAGAAACTGGGTACAAAGCCATGTGTCGCTTGGCGGCCAAGCCTGTGCCGCTAGGCGGTTCCACCTCTGAAACCCAAAACTCCCCAAAAATGATGAGTCGCCTGACGAGTGATGAATACCCGCCAGGCAGTTTCTGGAAAATTCCAGAAAACGCGAAAATGCACAAAGAGGTAGAGTATATACATTCAATTGATCATACATTCCATGCAATTAACAATACGAAAATGCAAAGTACGGTTCCAGCTCCCTTAACCTAGATTCCTTTGTTAAAAATGGGTATTCTTAAGAGTTCCTCTTTTATCACTAGGCCGCCTAGCCCTTCCCTTCAATCCAGCTTCCAATTGCATGCAAATTCTCACTGCACCCTCTCAAAATTCGTATCCCTCTGACTATGCAACTATGTCAGCCACTAAACCACTCCTTCTTTTCCTTAATTGGTCACTAATGGTTGTCTTAATTGGCAATGATGAAGGAAAACGAAAATGACATTAACTTAGAGTTTAATTGTCATTGAAGGTCCATTAGTGGTTGTTTTCTAGTCCCTCTTGGCTCCTAGGGTTTTCTTTGCCCTTTCACATTCATGCCAAAACTAATTTTGGATAAAAGAAAACTTAATTTGGTTCTACCATGGTTTGAACTCATAACCATGCCAATATAGTTATGTATATTGAAAAATTTAGTTATGATTCAATTATTGAATTATTGATTTGTTAACAAAATATAAAGAAACAAAGGATAATCTTTATATATGTGTGACTTCTTTTTGTAGTTACAATTATATTAAAGTATATATTTATTTTTATTGTATTAGCGACATTAATTAAATATATAAATGTTGAGTGTATTATTTTGACTCCCAAAAAATATTATTCAAAATTCGTCAATGTATATATCCATGACCCCATACTAAAATAATATTTTATAGTGATAATTAACTTTAATTATCTTAAATTATGTTCTCATTTATTTAAGTCTCCTTAAAAAAAAAAAAAACTCTTTAACTTATATTTCATGTTTTATGTTACTAAATTTTTGTTTTTACAAGTATGAATATTCTTTTCTCTCAATCTTTTCAAGGTTTTCCTAATCTTCTCTATTAAGTTACTTTACTCTCAATTTAGTCATCTTTCTTTTGTAGTTTTAAAATTGTTAAATTTCCTCTTTGTTAGCTTTGCATATTGATTATTCCTTTATTGTTGGATGTTACTCTTAGTTCTTTATTAAGGATGTTACAAAGTCTAACTTAAATTTGTTATCTTTATTATTTTTCAAACAATTTTTTAACCAATGGTACACAACTAAAATCAACAAAGAATTCTATCTTTATTATTTTTCAAACAATTTTTTAGTGAATAGTGCACAACTAAAGTCAATAAGAATCATAAATATGAGTTGGTATATGTCAAAATAAGACTAACATTAACCTATATTTGTAATTTGGAACCACTTATGAATATTCTCTATATTGAATGGCTATCTTCATCTTGTATAAATGAAATCTATATATTTTTTTACTCTAACCTACCATTTCAACCTGTTCTGTTTATTCCTTTTTTAGTGTATTAAGTTTAGGATTATTATTTTCTTGTTACTCTCAAACACACTTTGATTTTATTTTATTAGATGCTTGGCTTTTTGTTTGCATGTTTTCTATGTGAAGTTTGTTTCTAGTGCAAATATAAAAGGACTTTAATGTTAAAAATTTCAAGTTATCATATCATTGAAACTAGAAAGAGCGTTTGAAATACATTCTATATTTTCCATCTTATTTTTCTAAATTTGTGATTTACATCACATATTCACAAATTTCTTCAACATATTTCGGGTAAGTCATCATTAATTCAAGTTTCTATTCATAACAAAAATTATCATATTATAACTAAGTGTTGATTTAAATCACACTTTTAGATCTTATTTGAATTTGAATGTTTCATCTTATTTATTTCCTACAGAATCCATGTTTATTTTGTGTTTAATTTTTTTTTATCATACTTCTTTTTCTTTGCAGTGTAATTCTAATTTATTCTAATGGCACAAATTAAGGAAAAGACACTAGTTTTAGTTGGACGCACCGGTAATGGAAAAAGTGCAACAGGAAATATTATTCTTGGAGAAAGACACTTTGAGTCAAGGACGGGTGCATCTGGTGTAACAAGGGTTTCTGAAATGCGAAAAACGACTACAAAAGATGGACAAATTATTAATATTATTGATACTCCAGGTGAATAATAATAATAATAATACATTATCACTCAATATATGTTTATACATTTCATGTAAGTTAAATTTATGTCCATGCTCTTTCTAATTTTATCATATACAAATTTAAAACTTAAATTCATATTCAATATTACGACTAAAATAACAAACAATTATATTTGGAAGAATATAAATATTTTTAATTATGGATCTAAAACTTAACAAATTTTGTAGGACTATTTGATGGAACTAAAGCTGTTGGAGATGAAATAGTCAAATGTATTGATATGGCTAAAGATGGCATTCATGCTGTCGTTTTAGTATATTCTTGTAGAGCTCGTTTCTCAGAAGAAGAACATGCTACTTTTCTTACTTTGAAAACTTTATTTGGAGAAAAAATTGTTGACTACATGATTCTAGTCTTCACCGGAAAAGATGACTTAAAAGCTGATCGACAGACATTTGAAGATTACTTAGCTAATCAACCTGAAAAAACTCTCCAGGTTTTTAACCATCATCACCTTCACCAATATATACTTTCATTCTTATTATTAAGTGCGTATTCTAATTATTGTAAGAAATAAAAATTATAAATATAAATAACTATATATTCAAACAATCAAAGATTAAACAATAAATGCATTTTTTATTACTAATCAACAAAAAAAATTATATTATATATATTTGTGATTATAATTTTTTTAATAATCAAGACTTATTTTTTAAGGTTATATATATATATATATATATATATATATATATATATATATATATATATATATATATATATAATAACATTAAATGTTATATATTTGTAAGATATAATAGATAAACATATTTAACATGTTTATTGTTCATTACAAGAAAATCTTTACGTAACGATCAATCTTAGAGATAAAAATTAATTGGTCACCATAGCAATTAATTTAGATATTAATTTATAAACTAAAAATATTAGTCTCTAAAATAGTCACTATTATGAATAAAAAATTATAATTAGTGATTAATTAAATTCTTTAAATTGGTCAGCTATCATAGTTTTGGCTACCAATTAATAGTTAACATTAGTACATTAGTGACCAATTTAGAGTCTATTTAGTCACTAATTAGAATTTTGTAATAGTGACTATTTTAGAGACCAATATTTTTAAGTTTATAAATTAGTATCTAAATTAATCACTATAGTAACCAATTATTTTTTGTCTCTAAAATTGATTCCTATTTAAAGATTTTCTTGTAGTGGATTTTTAATTAATCTATTAGTCAAACTTATATTGTTGATCAAATTGCAAAAAAAAAAACACATATTAGCATCAAAATAACTATAGATTAATATAAACTTTATTTCTTAAAATTTGTATACATTTCAAATTAAAATTTCAAAATTTAATAAACAAATAACATTGTACCTTTGTTGTATCAAAGTAATGGTTGATATTGCTACTTTTAATACAATTTATTTAATATGTTGAAATACAAACTTCTTTGTGTATTAAATTCACAATTAACTATGAATTTTTGATGATTAATGTGGAATTGGAACATTTTTGTAGGATATAATTGTTTCGTGTGGCAATCGAAAAGTGCTTTTCAATAATAGGACTACCGATGAAAATAAGCGATGGAAACAAGTTCAACAACTTCTCAACCTTGTGGATGGAGTTATATTGAAAAATGAGGGACAACCCTTTACAAATGAGATGTTCAAAAGATTGAAGGTGAACTTTTCATAAATATTGAATTTTTTTTTAAATATTGATATTTTTCTAAATAATATATAATATATACAAGTTCATCACTTGATGTTGTAGGAAAGAGCAACTGCAACTGAAAAAGCAGAAACAGCTAGAATGAAAAGGCGTCTACAAAGAGGATATGATATTATGCTTGAACGAATGGCTCGTGAGGTACATAACTATACATTATATCATCTCATATTTATTTCACAACATTTGTTTTTATTTACTAGTTGAAGGTTAAACATGTTATCACTTTCTTAATTTTATTTATTCTACTTTTTGAAATAATATTTTTATTTTAATATATAGATGAAATCAAAGTTGGAGGAAGAACTTGGCAAGCTTAGGCAATTGTTAGAAGAAGAAAAGAGTGCTAGACGTGCAGCTGAGGAAAATTATAAATCCTTTCAAATTTCATCAAATAAAGAAATTCAAAAACTCAGATGGGATCTTCACCAAGCAAATAGTAAATGTGCCATTCTCTAATTGTGATACATTCAAATATTTGTACTTTACCTTTAAGATTGTGAGTGATTATGAGTGAGCGTTTGTGTATATATATGGTGTGGTATTGTTCAAAATGTTGTATATATTTATTATGTATTATGTATTCCTCATGTAACTAAATTGTGTTTGAATGATATTATTTTTATTTTAAATTTCCATGATGTTTATTAAGAGGTGATTTTCTTATCGATAAAGTTTGTGTTCATTAAATCTAAATAAATTTTATTAGAATACACCTTAGATGACTATGTTATTATCTTAAGACTTTAAATGTAATTCAACATTTCAAAACTAGCTTGTAAAGTTTAATTTGCATCCACTTTATTTATATAATCTAAAGTATAATTGATTGATGTGGAATCTCCATCAATGTTGATTAAATATGTTTATTTCCAAATTTTAATGAGACTATTACATAGAATGTTAAATAAAAGTTATTCCATGAAAGTATGATGTGTTTATTCTATTATGATTTTGAAATGTATTAACTTGTATTTAAGTATATTCTTTGTTCTTTTTAAAAAAGCACAGAAAAATGTAGAATTAAAAGTCACTCACATAAATAAATCAGAACAAAACACTTCATTTTAGTACAAAATATATATATATATATATATATATATATATATATATATATATATATATATATATATATGTAAATAAAAAATAAAAAAAAAAAAAAAAATAAAAAAAATATAGATAATATTTAT